>WOR8_10005330_pt1 | contig 12411 bp, 10 predicted proteins | sample DeeMarSeWOR38_10_FD_19890 | JGI IMG/M metagenome (IMG submission 19890) | reverse complement strand
TGGATGGCTTTGTGGCCCGGCGTCGGCAATTGGTCACAACCTTTGGCAAATTCCTTGATCCCCTGGCCGACAAGCTGATAGTGTCTGCGGCTCTCATCATGCTGATTCCTCTTGATCGGGTGCCGGCGTGGATGGTGGTGGTGATCATTGGCAGGGAATTGGCAATCATGGGACTTCGTTCCGTGGCTGTCTCGGAAGGCAAGGTGATCACTGCCGACCATCTTGGGAAACAGAAGATGGTTTTCCAGACGGTGGCGATTCTCGGTTTGCTGCTGCACTTCGAGTACTACGGTGTTAATTTCCACGTGGTTGGCATGTTTTTCTTGTGGCTGGCTGTGGTCATAACACTCTGGTCGGGATTTAATTATTTTCGCAACTTCTGGGACGTTCTGGAAGAAAATGACCCCACTTCAGAGGGGAATTAGAAAATTGAGACTGTTCAATATTTTTTTATTCTAATTAATCAAATAGTTAGAGCGTCATACTATGGACAGTTACCCCCCAATGATTTCGGGGCAAGAGTCTTCCTAATCCCTGGATTCCCGCTTTCGCGGGAATGACGATAGTGCGCGGTCGCCCGTCATCCCCGCGAAAGCGGGGATCCAGATAAGAAACAGCTTGAAGCATGCGAAGACTGAATTATTGAACAGTCTCAAATTAGTAAAATATATGAATTATTGACTGCTTACTGCTTACCGTTTACTAGTTATAATTTGACCAACTGACCACGGACAACGGACCACTGACAACGGACAAAGATACTATGGAACGTTATATCTGCATCCACGGCCACTTTTATCAGCCGCCGCGGGAAAACCCCTGGCTCGAGGCAATTCCACAGCAGGATGAGGCCCATCCGTATCACGACTGGAACGAGAGAATTACGGCAGAGTGCTACGCGCCCAACTCGAACTCCCGCATTCTAGACCAACAGGGACGAATCGAGAAGATCGTCAACAACTACGCCAGAATCAGCTTTAATTTTGGCCCAACCTTGTTGAGCTGGTTGGAGGTCAATGACCCAGAGGTATATGGTGCCATCCTCGAGGCTGACCGTCAGAGCCAGCAGATATATTCTGGACACGGTTCAGCCCTGGCTCAGGCCTACAATCATATGATTCTACCGCTGGCAAACAGGAGAGACAAGTACACCCAGGTGTTATGGGGCATGAGAGATTTTCAGTATCGCTTTGGCCGCGAGCCAGAGGGTATGTGGCTTCCTGAGACCGCTGTTGATCTCGAGAGCTTGGAGATACTAGCAGAGTTGGGCATTCGCTTTACCATTCTCGCTCCGAGGCAAGCCCTGAGAGTGAAACAGATGCATGAAGGGGAGTGGGTGGATGTGGGTAGAGAAAGAATTGACACTACCATGGCCTACAAACTCTGTCTGCCTTCGGGAAGAACTATAGCGATATTCTTTTATCATGGGCCGATGTCTCGTGCCGTGGCCTTCGAAAGAGTATTGAAGGATGGAGAGGCGTTTGCCAAAAGACTGCTGGATGGCTTTTCAGACGAGCGTACCTGGCCACAGTTGACTCACATTGCCACGGACGGTGAGACGTATGGCCACCACCATCGTTTTGGAGACATGGCCCTCGCCTTTGCCCTCAATTACATTGAGACGAAAGAGTTGGCCCGTCTCACTAATTATGGTGAATACTTAGCGCTCCATCCGCCCACTCACGAAGTAGAAATCTTTGAAAACTCTTCTTGGAGTTGTTCTCATGGGGTCGAGCGATGGCGCAGCGACTGTGGTTGTCGTATTGGTTGGCACCCGGAGTGGAATCAAGCGTGGAGGGGTTTTTTACGAGAATCTTTAGATTGGCTTCGTGATGGAGTTGCCGCTGACTTCGAAAACAAGGCAAATGAGCTCTTACATGATCCCTGGTCGGCGAGGAATGACTACGTTGCAGTGGTTTTAGAACGTTCGTCCACAGTCATAGATGAGTTCCTGACAAAGCATGCCCGGGGGTCGCTTTCTGATACGGATAGGGTCACGGTCCTGAAGCTCCTGGAGCTGCAGCGCCATGCCATGCTCATGTATACCAGTTGCGGCTGGTTTTTTGACGATCTGGCAGGCATTGAGACGGTTCAGGTAATGAGCTATGCAGCCCGCTGTCTGCAACTCGCCCAGGAGATCTTTGGCAATAGCCTGGAGTCTGACTTTCTGGAAATACTCGGACGAGCAAAAAGCAATCGTACCCAGTTTGGGGATGGTCGTCAAATCTATGAGCAGTTGATAAAGCCGTTCGTCTTTGATCTGGCCAAAGTGGGTGTGCACTATGGAGCAGGGGCCCTGTTTAATAATTATCCTGAGCAAGCCAAAGTCTACTGCTACACTGCAGAAAAGCACGATCATCAAAGCTACGAGACCGGAACGACCAGGCTCATCTTAGGCAAGGCCAGAATTACATCGGATATCACCGGGGAGTCCTCCTTGTTCGGTTATGTTGTGCTCCATCTGGGTAACCACAATCTGACCGTGGGAGTAAGAGAGTTTTCAGACCATAGTTCTTACCAAGAAGAGACCAAGGAGTTGACCGCCGCCTTTGTTAGCGCTGATCTAACCCAGACAATTCGAGTGTTGGACAAAAGTTTCGCTGATTCCACCTATAACCTCAAGTCTCTATTCCCTGATGAACAACGAAAGATACTTGAACTCGTTTTGCAGAACCCGCTGGAGGAAGCAGAGGCAGCCTACCGGCAACTTTACGAACATCATGGCCCGTTATTGCGGTTTCTCAAAGAAGCGAGTGGCCCTCCACCCAAGGCATTATACAGAGCAGCAGAGTTCGTCTTGAATGCAGACCTTCAGCGAGCTTTTGAAAACGAAGAACTGAATCTGGACCGCATTGAACATCTTTTGCAGGAGGCGAGACTGGAAGGGATTTCCCTCGAGACATCTTCGCTTGAATTCGGCCTCAGGAAGACCCTTGAGCGTCTGGCTGCGCAACTCGCCACCGATCCCAACGATTTTGGCATGCTGCAGAGATTGGAGGCAGCAACGACACTGGTGAGCCGCCTGCCTTTTCAAGTGGATTTGTGGAAGGTTCAGAACATCTGCTACGAAATGGTGCAAACCATCTATGGAGAATATCAGGTGCGGGTGCAAGAAGGACACGAAGAGGCGAAGACATGGGTGCGACATTTCAACACAATTGCTCAAAATCTAACCGTACGAGTATGACCATATTATCCGCGCTCGTTGCGCTCCGCTCAGTCCCGCACCGCAAGCGGCATCTGCGACAAGCGGGTTCCCAGTTTCGCGATCACAGTAGGTGAATGGTGAAATGTCTGAACAAGCCGAAGTGTACAGGAACAAAGATCAATAAAATGCCCCCAGCAACCGAACCGGGCGCGGATGGCTGATGGGGGCAAGGGGCACCGAGCGAGGCGAAAAATAGAAACCTCACTCGGGGACGACTCTACCACAAACTAGCGGTTCCTTGTCAATCGGAAAAACCACCATTTTACGGTCTGGCGATACCTGTTCGTGAATTATCCAGGCTAGATCGAGGGTTGCTGGAGTTTGTCAAAATCCTTTTCTGGAGCAACGGCAAAGGCCCACTGATTTTTGCACTTTTTGCTGCAAAAAAGATAGACTCCGGCATCGCTGTGGAGGAGCGTGGACAATTCATCTTCATGAACAATCCGTAATGTCTTTTTGCAATGCATGCAGATGAGTTTCATTGCGACTAGACCTCCATCAACTACTTCGATGCTCCCCTCCGACCAATGTTGCGCCGAAGGTGGTCTGCGCCAACAGGGTCAAAGAAGCTATGGAAAGGTAGGTTCCATAAAAAGTGAGCGAGATAACCCGGATATTTCATGAATTACTTGCTGCGACCACGGATATGGCCGTCCTTCCTGGCGTCCTCGGGTGTCAGTTTCTGCGACGTACCGTTCAGGTACGCCTCGAAACCAATCCCGCGGTACCGCGGGACGAGTTGCCAGGTGGCACGCCCATCTTTGTGGTCTCGCGACAGCAATACATGAAATAGCCGGGCTAAAACTCAGCTCAGTCATTGCGAAAATGCAAGAGTGGTGCCAGGAAATAACGGGGTCAGGTGAGCAGTTGAAAAAGTGGAGAAAAGGAATCCCCATCAACTCGGGCCACAAGTCAATGGGGAAGGAGAAAAGAGTTGAAGACAAAAGGTGAATTTATACCTCTGTCCACGTTACTAATGCTAGCAACATTAGGGTATACACTTCAATAAGGTAAAGGCAGTATATTTTTCAAATAAACTACCTAGGTATTTTTCTTATTCTAAGCCCGCATGTGTGACGAACAAGTAAACCCTAACGTTGCAAACCTGAACCGGCTAAAACCGTTAAACTCGCGCCAGACCACGCCATCTGCGCCCTTGCTCGCCTCGGCCAGGATCTCATGTACGGTCAAGTACGCTTCGACCTGCCCGAGACTGCGCGAGGCCACATCTGACGCACCCCGGCGCGTTTTTCCACGGTGCAGGTTTGCAACGTTAGGGTAAAGAAAGCGGAGCAAGGACTTTGCCCATTACACATCCTGTTGAGTTCGGTTCTTCTTTTTTTGCCTTTGTTACCTCAGCACTACCTCAGCCTCAGAGGTCATTTCTTTATCTGCACGCAAGAAAGTAATTGAAATCCTATCACCGGGGTTTAGTGCCTTGAGGACGTTGGAGAGATCTCTCAGATTGTGGATAGCTTTGGAACCCATCCTAACAATCACATCTCCTTCTCTGAGACCGCTGGTTTCTGCCGGTGAGCCCGGGACAACACCCGAAAGCCGGCAGCCCTCACCACCGTAGGCGAAGTCAGGGATTATGCCAAGGCTGATTTTTCGCGATTTCTGAGGTGCTGACTCAACATGACTGCCGGGCTTCAAGGTGTTTGTAAGAGGCTCTTCACGTTTCGCCAGGTACTCGATAACCTCTTTGGCCACGGAGGCCACCTTTAAAAGCCCCTCGGCGTCTATTTTATCTACAGTATCGGTGGGACGGTGGTAGTCCAGGTGGGGTCCTGTAAAAAGCTGCACTGCAGGAACCCCTGCCTCCTGAAAGCTTTTCTGGTCGCTTGAATCCAGCTCTTCGGACACAGTCTCCACATTGACGCCAGTGACATAACCGGCTCCCCTGAAGATGTGAATCCATTCCCTTGCTGAACCGGCTCCCAAAACCAACAGTTTCTTCTCCCCCAATCGTCCTACCGTGTCAAGATTGAGCATGCCGAGGGAATCAGAAGGAAAACGTTTTTGGTTGGCCACGAAATACTTGGAGCCCTTTCTTCCGGCTTCCTCTCCGGTGAAGGCCACAAACACTACAGTGGAGTCGGGTTTCAAACTTTTAGCAAGCACCCGTGCTAGTTCGAGGAGTACAGCAACCCCACTTGCATTGTCGTCAGCGCCGTAGTGGATTTTTCCTCTGTGTTCTTGGCGCACATCCGGCCAGCCCAGACCCAGGTGGTCATAATGAGCACCCACAACTACGGACCGGGCTTGCCCTTCAGGAGTTCTCCCTGGGATGATCCCTACGACATTTCGCAGTTGCATCCTGCGCTCAGGCGTCCCACTCTGATCTTCCCAGGTTTGAAAATAGTTTCCTTTCGAGTCCCCTGCCGGCTCGAGACCGGCCTCCTGAAATTTCCCGGCAATGAATCGTGCTGCTCGGTCAAGCTCCTCGGTGCCTAAACCCCTGCCCCGGAGCTCCTCGCTTGAAAGAAAACGTACTGTCTCCACCATTCGCTCTTTGGAAAATACCACCGGAAGGGATGCCAGAGGTGCTCGGCGTGTTAGTTTTGCCCTCTCGACTCTCTGCGTCGTACCATTCTCCCGGGCTACAAAAGTTGTCATGGGTGTATCCAGGGCCGGCCATCTACCCTTGGCTATGTTGGTAGGTTCAGGTCCTTGGAAGCCAAGATAACTGTACTTGTGATAATGGGGAAGTTTTCGCCCAAGGCCCGGGAGAGCCTCGGGAAGATCGGCCGCGACCCAAGTAAGTGAGAAGTCTTTATTCTTTGGATGTCTGGCGGTGAGGACCACCGTGTGATTTTCCCGTCGGATTTTTTTGGATCCGATGGAAAGCTCATTCTGTTTTATGGCCACGTCATATTCAGACAGAGCAGAAGCGATCTCACTGAGGAAATGATTTTGCCAGCCCAGGAGAATTACTGCGCGGTCCGCTGGAAGCAGTTTCACTTCAGTATCGAGCCTAACTTCCACCTCATCCGGTCCGGAGTGTGCCAGGGATTTGGAGAGCTCCCGGTAGGCCTGAAGAAGACTCTTGCCGCTCGAGGATGGCAGAAGTATCAGCATTTTTTTCGCACCAAAGGTCTGGGTCAGGGCCGGAGGTATCTCGTCGCGGTCAAGCCTGCGGAACAGGTCAAACTCGGGGTCCACATCAAGTCTCAATGGCCTGGCTGGCAAGTGGAGCTTCAGTTCAAGCCGCCTTTTCTCCATCGTAATGACAGTTTGAAAAGCTCCATCTTGGCCTTCCATGGTCACTGCGACTGGAATACGGAGAGGGTATACACTTTCTGGCTGAGCCTGTTCGAGAACCGCGGTTAGTACAAAGCCGTCTCCATCAGCCCTGGATTTTCCCCGGCTGACCTTCAACTGGGGCGCACCCGTTCGGGTTATCCACTGGTCGAAGTAAACGTTCATCTCCTTGCCGGAAACTTTTTCAAAGCTCCGGCGAAGGTCGTCAAACGAAGCAAATTGGAATTTGTTTTTCTTGTAGAAGTCCTGAAGAGCCCGCACAAAGGTTCTGTCGCCTACCTGTTGGCGCACCATGTGGAAGAACATAAGGGATTTTCCGTAACCCACCGCCTCGGAGGATGAACTGTGGCGGGAAAGGAATTGGCTAAGGGGGAAATCCCGTCCTTTCAGCACATAGTCAGTGTACTTCTGCAAGGTCTGCTGGCGGTAAGCCACTCCATTACCCCGCATTTCCTTTATGAGGTGATCTGAGAGGTAGGCGGTCAGTCCTTCTGCCCAGTTTCCTTTCCTGTAGTCGGGGAAGACACCATTTCCCCACCAATTATGGAGGATTTCGTGAGGGTAGGAGGAATGCAGAATGAAGGGAAAGCGGATGATCTTGGGCCCAAGGAGCGTAAAGGAGGCCATGCCGAAACCGGTCTCCCAAAAGTTTTCTACCAGGGCAAATTTCTTATATGGATATGGACCGATGAGTTTTTCATACAGAGCCAGGTAGCGGACCGTAGCATCCAGGTACTTGCTGGCCAAATCTTCGTCTGGTGCACGGAGGAAGACCATGGCATCGATCCCGCCCGCAGGTCTTGAATACTCTGTAAACGGTGCGGCAACGATATAAATCTCTTCCTGGGGTTCCGGCGACTCCCACCGCACTAAGGCCTTGTCTCCCCTGCGATCATGGAGGGTACGTAGGCCCTGGCTTACTGCATCCCATTTCGGTGGCAGCTGCACCTGCAGGCTAAAGGTCACCAAGCCTTCATCAAGGCTAGGATACCAGAACGAACTCCCGGCAAGATAGACTCCCTCTCCGAAGATCATGCCCGGTGTCTGTTGAAAGCCCCGAGCCTGTTCTTTGCCGTAGGCTTCGAGGGGGTGGTAGATACTTCCACCATACTCGACTATGAACCTGTTCTGACCGGCCGGGAGGGCCACCTTAAAGGATTCCAAGGGAACCGGCCCTGACCTCGCATTTTCCTTTACCAGACGAACACCCGGAGTGGGTGTGGTGGGGGCCAATCCATGGTGTAAAAGAAATCGCAACTCAGGGAGAAGATCCCCGGGGACCGTGACCATGTCTGTGGCGGTAAACCTGCGTTCTTCCGGGTAGAGTACAATCCGAAGATCGTGCTGGACCGGTTCTGCAGCGCTCAAGGAAAGGGGCACAAGGGCCAGAATCAAGAGGATCGCAATCGCTGGAAACGATCGGTTCATAGTTACTCAACCCAGTCAGCGATGAAAATGTCGGTGGCGCGGGGCTTTTGCGGGTTTCTGTTTGAGGCAAAGGCCAGTTTTTTCCCATCGTGGGAGAACATGGGGAAGCTGTCGAAAACATTGTTGAAGGTGATTCTTTCCAGCTCGGTGCCGTCAATGTTGATGAGGTAGAGTTCGAAGTTGTGGCCGAACTTTTGTATGTCTTCGTGCCAATCGTCCATGTTGCTCGAAAAGATGAGCCGTTTCCCATCAGGGTGGTATGAAGGTGACCAGTTGGTCGCACCGTTTTGTGTGAGTCGTACCTTGTTGGTGCCGTCAACGTCCATGATCCAGAGGTCAAGAGGGACGCCGATAATGTAGTTTTTTTCCATGCAGTCACGCCACAGCGCCAATTCCTCTTGAGTCTCCGGATACCAGGCCCGCCAGACGATCTTCTTCCCGTCCGGCGAAAACCACGGCCCGCCGTCGTATCCCACTTTGTCGGTCAACCGCCGTACATTGGAGCCATCCGCATTCATAATATAGATATCGAAATCCCCATACCTTTGTGAGCCGAAGACGATCTGCTTGCCGTCGGCAGACACAATGGGTTCGGCATCGTATTTGGGATTGTCGGTTATCTTTGTCAAACCTGACCCATCTGCATTGGCAACGAAGATGTCATAGGGGAAAAGCGGCCATATAAAGTGAGCCCCTCGCGATAGTTTTGGTCTCGGCGGACAATCCCCGGGAAGGTGACTGGTTGAGGCAAATATTATCTTCTTCCCGTCAGGAAAGAAGAAAGAACAGGTGTGGGCGCCATGGTCAGGACTCAGTCTGCGTTTGTCAGAACCGTCAATGTTCATCACCCAGATCTTATCGCAGGCATACCCGCCGCGGCTCGACTGGTAGATAAGTTTGCCATTATCTGGACTGAAGTAAGCCTCGCCGTTATCTCCTTCAAAGGTAAGCTGGGTGACGTTTTTCATATGACGGTCCATAAATGGACTGTCACCGGGTTTCAGCGACGCATTTTCTTTCGTACATCCCGACAGCAAGAGAACCGTCATTGCCAACAGGGTAGCTTTTCTCATCGCGGCTTATCCTTCCTAAAGCAAGTTGAGAAATTTTCTCTTTTCTCAGTTTACCCCCATAAAATTTTAACTATCATTACCGATTTGGCAAGCTTTGAGCCCCAGCGAAAAAGAAAAAGGACTTCAGAAATAACCCTCCAGTCCTTACTCTTTCCCACGCCTGTTTTACCCTACCCCCTACCCGCCAGGGCCAATGGCTCTGCCAGAAGCACTGCCATCATAGAAATTGTAACGATAAAACTGCTTGCCTTGATCACCCCACATCACCTCCTTGGTCATGATGTTCTGGTGTAGGCTCTTTTATTGTGGAGCATTGTTGCTGGCACTCTGCGCTTTTCTGGTTGCAATTTCGCACGCAATCCAAACTCTGTTGTGTAGACCACTTCCAGTTATAACAACTGCGAGTACACCGGGTGACCTCATAGCTACAGAGAGAGATACATTCCTCGTAGGCGTTTGGCTGTTTGCTAGGAGTGGCGCAGGCGACCGTCATAACGACCAGCAAAGCCGCCAGCACTAGCCCGGCTATTTCATGAATGACTTGCTGCGACCACGGATATGGCCGTCCTTCCTGGCGTCCTCGGGTGACGGCCCCTGCGACGTACCGTTCCAAGTACGCCTCGGAACCAATCCCGCGGTACCGCGGGACGAGTTGCCCGGTGGCACACCCATCTTCGTGGTCTCGCGACAGCAATTCATGAAATATCCGGGCTAAAGTGGCAGACTGCATTGTCCTCATTTTTTTTCTCCTGAACTCCCAAGTAGGGTTTTTCTTCGCACCATAAATCTAACTTTCTCCCTGGCTGCCCACAGGCGGGGCATGGTTCTTGCTGATATTTTTGTTGTTTTCTCCACTTTGCTTGTGTAGTGTACCCTAATGTTGCATACCCATGTCGAGAAAAAACGCGCAAGAGTATGTCAGATGTGGCTGCGCACAGACTCGGACAGGACGAGGCGTCCTTGACTGTACGTGAAGTCCTGTTCCGAGCACATCCACAGATGGCGTGCTATCGCGCGAGCGTAGCGGTTTTTGCCTGTGTAGGTGTGCAACATTAGGGTAAACCTAATATATGCAAAATATGCAAATTCAAACCAGGATAGAGCAATGAAAATAAAATTACTCTTGTCCTCTGTTCTCTCGCTCATGATATTGCTAGCAGTCGGATGTGCAGGAGTACGTACTGAAAACACAGCTAAATATGAGGTGTTTCCCTTCCGAAACCCTTCATATCAAGATCAAGAATTTTCCGATGTTGGTATGCGATTCACAAATGCGTTTGCTGCTGCATGTGCCCAACATTCTCTTGATGTAACAATAGTTATGAACCACCAGTTCGAATCCTCAAAGGACACGAATGTCCAAGATGCTCTCGTCTATGCGATGAACACTGGGGCCGACTATATAATTTACGGCGCTGTCACCAAGTGGGTAAATAAGCCTACGATGTTGACAAGCGAGCAGGACTTTGCTGGCTTGAGCATCTTTGTTCGTTCCGTTGAATCTGGCGAAGTTGTTTTTTCGTCTGAGATTCAAGCACACGGCATTCGCTACTCAAGCCATGGCTCAGGCATCTCACAATTCGGCTTAGACTACGCGGGAGCAAGGGTTAACCTCGTTCAAAGCCTTTCAATGGAGATGGCAGAAAAATTCTTGGGCATGTAGTACCTGAAGTAAAACGGCAACAGAAACTATCCCCTCTCTGAGTGTTTCGGCTCTCGCCCCGTGAGTGCTCCAAGCAATACGTCTGAGAAGCAACTGTATCTTTTCAAAGAGGAAGAGTTGGAGTAGTAGGCTGGCTCAAACAGGTATGGATATCGAAACAGGACTCCATCCTAGAATCCTTGTTAATTGGTATGCTTTCATCAAAACCTTCCAGGGTTCTATATACAGGAAAGACAAAAAATATAAGTGTCGACGGTGCTTGTATAGTGTCCCCCATGGAGCCCGAACTGCAACAAGGCTTCACCATTGTTCTCAAGCCTCCTGGAGCGAAGTCCATTCCCGTGATTGCTAAATTGGTGTGGTCGGACAACTTAGAAATCGATGATAAAGCAGTATTCGGAATGGGCATCAGGTTCATGGCAATATCACCCGAAGACCGACAATACATTGCCGCCGTGGTAGAATAAAATAGAAGTGATCAGTCATTTTGACCCTGGAGAAATCAAACAAGTAAACTTCATCAGCGTCAAATGCTCTCAATGCAAAACGAATGTCATGGGCAGATCCCTTGAAAGAGTCCCCTGTCTGTGGAGATTCCTTGCCAAAGAACGGGAGAAGCTAAAATGTCTTGGTACGAGGTGATATTGAGCAGTGAGCAGTTGTCCGGCGGAATATCTGAAAAAATCCAGAGTGACTTTGAGGCACTTTTTATCAAAGCTGGAACGCCTCCAGAGATGGCGTTATTTTGTGATACCTTCCCTGTACCTCAATTCTCAATGTACTTCTCACCGGTGGCTGTGCAACATGCCTCCGACCTGATCTCCGCCTACTCTGGCGATGCTTGTGAAAAACCGGATGCCAGCGAGGTGACATTGCTTGTTGGAGATGAAAACTCAGCCTGGGATTTACTGGAATAATAAACCTCCGCTATCTTCACTGGGATACAGTGCCCTAGACATTGTGCCAGAGTGAAACCCAGACCAGTGTGAATTAAGGGAACACAAAGTCCGTTCCCTCCCCTCCATTCTGACCACCTACCGAAGTAGATAGGCATAGACTTTGCACTTCCAACCGGGTAAAAAACTGGAGGTTCACTATGTTCCTTTCAGGCTATGTATTTGCATTTGTTATAGGTGTAGCAGTCGGCTTTGTCTTTTCAACCATCATACTTTTCAGCAACAACCTCGACCAAATCCTCTAAACAGATAGGTGGAGCGGGGTTGAAGCGTTCAACTCCCCTGTGGTAAGGTGTTCTGCGGGTAAGGGTGTTCTGATCACTCCCCCTTGCCCACTCTGAGCGTGCCCTCACGGGTCGCCGCCCTGGTCAGTGGGAGCTTTTTCTTGCCAGTTCTCCCCTCATTCGTGTAATTTGATTGCAGCTCAAGACATTCAAAAAAAATACGAGATAAACTCTCCAATAAATAGTCCCCTATAGCGAGGGTTAACGATGCAGGATGAGGGCCGCCAACATGAAAGAGCCGAAGTCAATTGGCCGGTAACCATTCATACCGAAGAAGGCACTATTGAACGGGCTACATACAACATAAGTCCCGATGGAGCCTTCATCCGTGGTTTGTCTCCCCTTGAGCTGCATGAAGTCGTTGATATGGTTATTAGTGGCCCTGAGCATTCCATAACGGTCAAAGCAAGAGTGGTCTGGACGAGCAGCCAAGTCCCCCCAAAAGAGGATATGCCACGTGGTGTGGGTGTCGAGTTCATCAATATTTCTGATGAGCACCAAGAAATCATCTCCTCTTTCATTTCACGTCTTGATT
>WOR8_10005325_pt1 | contig 12415 bp, 7 predicted proteins | sample DeeMarSeWOR38_10_FD_19890 | JGI IMG/M metagenome (IMG submission 19890) | reverse complement strand
ACAGGAATTAGGAAGGATACCAAAAAATGAGGTTTTTAATGCCATCCTTGCGGATATGCAATATGCTGTAGATAATCTTGGGACTGCGCCAAATAGAGGTCAGATAGGCAGACCTACGAAACAGACAGCTTTAGGCTACATTGGCAAATTTCATTTATATCAGGGAAATTTTGCAGAGGCAGTTGATGCATTACAAGAAGTTATTGATATGGAAGGCAGTGAAGTATTGTTGGATACTGATTATGAAAGCTTGTTTAACGGGACGAATGAAGCCAGCAAAGAAATATTATTTAGTTTCCAGGCAGTAGGAGATGGTGCTGGTGAAGGGAGTTACTTCCAAGTTCATTATGCGCCACCAAACTTTTCTGGCATTACCAGTGGTGGATGGAACTCGATGCAATATACCCGAAACCTGATCGATGATTATTATATGACAGATGGACAGTCCATCCAGGATTCTCCTTTGTATGATGAAAATGATATATATGCCAATCGAGATCCTCGATTAGCCTGGACATTTTTAAGGATCGGTGATACGTGGGCCGGACAAGTCATGACAGAATTAAACACCTATTATAATGGTGCTGCCGTAGATCCTGTGTATGCTGTTCCTGTGATAAGTAAAAAGTGGTGTAATGAAGAAACCTTAGATAATGGGGATACGGGTATTGATTTCATTTTGCTTCGTTATGCAGACATTTTGTTGATGTATGCAGAAGCTCAGAATGAAGTGGCAGGGCCGGATGCTACAGTGTACGCAGCTGTAAACAAAGTGAGAGAAAGGGCAAATATGCCTGATTTCCCAGCGGGAATGTCCAAGGAGGAAATGAGGGATGAGATTCGACATGAAAGAAGAATCGAATTTGTCATGGAAGGTACACGGTACTATGACTTGATACGTTGGCGAATAGCTGAGGATGTGATTCCCAGCTTGCCTGAATTACAAAATCGTGTATTTGATCCAGCAAAAAATTACCTATGGCCTGTTCCGCAATCTGCCATTGATTCTAATCCTGAATTGATTAAGCAGAATCCCGGTTATTAGTAATAATCTCATATCTTAAAAGAACCCCTTTTCAGGGGTTCTTTTGTTTGTTATAAAGCAATGCCTATGCAGAAATGTTTACCCATTAGTCTGTTTGTTTTCCTGATCACCAGCTTAATTTGTAATTCTCAACCTATATTTTCCGACGTCACTTTAGAATCAGGGATAAATCATACATTTCGTGTGTACGAGGCAACATTTGGAGGGGGCGTAGCTGTATTTGATTATGATTCGGATGGCTACGAGGATCTCTTTATTGTTGGTGGAGTGGGTGTTGATGCATTGTATAGAAATTACCGTGACGGCACGTTCAGTGATAAGACACAGGAAGCAGGATTGGCGATAAATGATACATTTGTTACACAGGGTGCATTGACGGCAGATATAAACCATGATGGTTATACAGATCTTTATGTAACTACAATTGCGATTTCTTCAGAAGGGAAAATTGATGCCCGAGATACTGATATCCTTTACCTGAATAGTGTTGATGGCACATTTAGTGTTGTTACCCATCAGTACAGAATAGACGGACAACTGAAATCTTCAACAGGAGCTTTTTTTGGTTATATAGACACAGATGGTTTTCCGGATCTGTATGTTGGCAATTATTTTGATAAATTCGAAGGTGACCTTTTACCAATCAACCACGGAACAATTGAAGGTATTCAGCGACCTTCAGAAGATCAGTTTTGCCTCAATAATTTTGGAAATGATTTTAGCAATATAGCACTTGAAACCGTTCCGACTCCCCCTATCGTCATTCGAAATGAAGATGGAGAAGAAGAAATTGCAAAGGGCATGAATCCAGATCGAAGCTTATTTAGTGGCGTTTTTAGCTCTTTTACCGATACAACGGATAGATTTAGAAAAGAAACTCAGGAATTTACCTTCTCTCCGGGACTTGAATATTGGTATAAAAAAATGCTAGCAATCAGAATCGGGTATTTATATGAACATGTGAATAAAGGTAATCGCAAGTTTGTTACGCTCGGAACAGGGAATGTTTATAAACGCTTTGGTTTTGATTTATCGTGTAGTATTCCTGCCTCATTAAATTTGTTAATAAAGGATACATTATCTTTCTATTTAATGTGTGGTTTGAAATAATGTATCGGATTATCCTTTTTTTACTTTTTGTAACAAACATTGAATTGCCTGCGCAGGAAAACATAAGCATGAAAGATGAAATCCATTTCATGTATTTAACGAAACTTTTGGATTTGATAGAAGCTAAATATTCCGTTAAGTTATTTTATTCTCAAGAAAAAATACCTGCAGAGAAGGTTTCTGTTTCGTTTGGAACGAAATCGGTGATAGAAACATTAAACTCAGTGCTGGATCAATTTAATTTGAAGGCAATCGTATATAAAGAAAACCTCGTTGTAATTGCAGATCAAGAACAACTCGATCTGCAGTACAGCACACTTTTTTTTGATGCCATATCTAAACTTGATGAAAATGCTGAGCAAAATAGTAGCGGTGAACTGATTGTTGTAGGATCAACAAATGAGTATAATTCGACGGGATTTGGAATTATTGATGGGCGGGTTATAGATTATAGTACACAGGAGCCAATCATCAGCGCAGTCATATACGTTGAGAACTCAGATGTGCGGTCTGTTACCGATGTAGAGGGGAGATTTCGGATTAAGGTACCTATTGGCAGATACCGAATTGTAGTTCAGTCCGTCGGATTTGAAGAAAAGCAAAAAAGACTGATTGTAAAGGATAATGGTTTTATACAATTTGAAATGCATGAGCGTTTGTTAATGCTTGATGAAATCACTATTTTTTCAGACGGTAATAATCAGCAATTGACCCAGAATATTCCTGGGTTGGCAACCTTAGATCCAAAAATGTTAAAACTATTACCTTCCTTCATGGGGGAACCCGATATTGTTAAGAGCGTATTGTATTTACCTGGAGTTAGTACCATAGGCGAAGGAGCCACTGGTTTTAATGTGCAGGGCGGGAACACCGATGAAAACTTAATCTTGCTTGGAAATTCAATGATGTTTAACGTAAACCATGTCTTTGGATTTTTTGGTGCCGTAAATACAGCATTGGTTAAGAATATGAAGTTGTATAAGGGCATCATGCCAGCATATTATGGTGGACGATTATCCTCAGCACTTGATATTGAATTAAAAGATGGCAGCACTGACGAGTTTAAAATGGAGGGAGGGATCGGGCCATTCACAGGGAAGATAACTTTAGAGGTACCTTTGAAAAAGGAAAAAAGTTCTATCATTATAGGAGGTCGGTCTTCCCATTCGGATTATGCCCTGAAGCTCATAAATATTCCTGAAATACAAAATAGTTCCGTCTTCTTTTATGACGTTAACCTCAAATATAGCAATAAATTTAGTGAACGATTCAAGTTGACAGGAAGCCTCTATTCTAGCAAGGATGATTTTAGATTATCCGATGAATTTGCTTTTACTTACGGTACAAATTCTGTGGCAATTAATTTAACAAACCAGATTAAAAGCAATTTGACTTCTTATCTCGATCTATCTTATAGTACCTATACTAGCTCCAAACAAGACCTGAGTGTCAATACAGCTACACAATTTGACACTAGTATCGACTTTTTGAAAGTAAAAGAACAGCTGACTTATGAAGGCAATGAGCGATTTAGGATGGATATTGGTGGATCTGCGATCTTTTATAAATCAAAACCCGGATCAATTTATTCAATCGATGATGTTTCTAATATAAAAAATGAATCTTTGTCTGATGAATATGGGATAGAATCCGCACTTTTTATACATACTTCTCTTCAATTAAATGGTAAATTGGCCTTAAATGTTGGATTGAGAGGTTCATTTTATGGCTTACTTGGGCCGGGCGAGGTCAATCTATACGAGGATATGACCTCTCCAACGGTGGACCAGATCATATCGACCGAAAGATATGAAAAAAATGAATTAATCAGTACATTTTACTCGCTGGAACCAAGATCTTATATAACGTATTTGATTAATAATGAACAATCGTTTAAGATTGGTTACAGTCGAACAGCACAGTATATATTCCAACTTTCTAATACCGATACTCCTTTTCCAACAGATGCATGGTTATTAAGTAACCAATATTTAAAACCGCAACGTGCACATAATTATCAAATGGAATATGTGAGGAAAAGTGGGGACAATAAATGGTTATTATCAATGGGAGGATATTACAGGTCAATGCAAAATCTAAAAGATTATAAAAACTTTGCTGATATCATTGTAAATGATCACCTGGAAACGGAAACTATTCTGGTCGAAGGCAGGTCATATGGTCTTGAAATTTTACTTAATAAAAATGTTGGAAAAGTAACGGGAAGCCTTTCCTATACATTATCCAGATCAGAGCGAAAGTCCAATAATAGTAATCTTGAGTTTTCTATCAATGAAAACAACTGGTATTTTTCTAATTATGATAAGCCGCATGAGATCAACTTTTTTATTAATTATAGCTTTAATAAGCGGCATCACTTTTCACTTACTTTCAATTATTCCCGCGGAAGACCCACAACTGCCCCAATCGGTTATTTTGATGCTGATGACATGGTGAGAGTGCCTTTATATTCTAATCGAAACGAGCTCAGGATTCCAGATTACCATCGGTTAGATATTATCTACACACTTGGTCAGGGGCATCGACGTAATAAAAGATGGAAAAGCAGCTGGACTTTTGGTATCTATAATGTATATGGTCGGGAAAACGCTTATTCTGTGTTTTTCACTCAGGCGCCATATTCAGGTGTTCAGGCCAACAAATTATCAATTCTGGGAAGTGCTTTTCCCGCAATTACATATAATTTTCAATTTTCAGGTAAGAATGATTGAAGTAAGAAACATCGGCTTATATCTTTTTGGGATCATTCTCATTACTTCATCATGTATTGAAACCATTGAATTAAGTAATGATGCAAGTGTTAAACAGTATATTGCCATAAACGGACAAATCACAAACCATAGTGAATCCTATGTGGTGACCGTGGCAAAAAGTGGAAACACTAGCAGTTATTCTGATAAAATCTTAGATGCCAAAGTAGAGATATTTGGTTCAAATGGATATACATATGAACTGAATCCAGTGAATAATGGAAGGTATGAAACTGATAAAAACGAACCTCCTGGGGTAATTGGAGCCTCCTATTTTTTAGTGGTAACGCTGCAAAATGGGGATATCTATCAATCTTCTACGGAACAAATACATTCTGTATCGCCTATCGAAGAAGTAACTTTTGAATATGTGAAAGAGCCAGAATTAAATGAATTATTAAATATTGTCGATAAAAAAAGAGTGAAAATTAGTGTCCTTAATAATATGCATGATAATCCAACTGAATTATTCTATAAATGGGATGTAACTGGTGAATATGAATTTAGAGAGAGTGAAGCGTTAACTGATATTTATAGGTTTACCAATGTCGGTCCTGTTTTGCTCACATGCTTTGTTGAGGATCTCATCCATTTGGGAGAAGTTCATGTTTTCGACGCCACTGATTTAACAGGACAGTCGCAATTCAGCAGGGAAATCAAATCTATTGATGTTGATTATAAATTCGCGTTTAATTATTGTGTTCATGTTCGACAACAGTCTCTTACGCAAGAAGCATATCAGTTTTGGGATAAGGTAGAAGGTGCGGTAAATACGGATGGAGGATTATTTGAAAAAACTCCAGGAAATATTACTGGCAATATTTATAATGTTAATGATCCAAATGAAAAGGTACTTGGATATTTTTATGCTTCAGCTGTAGTTGAAAAAAAATTATTTATTTCACCGGATGATGTAGGGAATCCTGTGTCTCCTTGTTATGTAATTGATGATGATTTCACAGCAGAATGTATGGAATGTCTGGAAATTGAAAACAGTAGAAGGGGTATACCTGACTACTGGCCAAGATGAAAATACTATTAACGATTTGTAGAAATGGTTTAGAGGCTTATATGATGGAATAAATAAAAGGCGATCAATAATGATTAAAAATCTATTCTTGGTTTATTTGATAACAATTTATTTTCAATGTTATGGCCATAAAAGTCCAAATTGTGCCATTCAATTTAATAAGTCCTTTTATTGTAATGGGGATACCGCTTGGTTTAAAGTATGGGTACCAGAAAACTTGATTGCTGAAAAAGCAATTGCAAAAGTTCGTATCAAAGAAATAGGTGAAGAAAATATTTTAGATGAATTTCATCTTTTGGTAGATAGCTCGGGGGGAAGCGATGGTTATATCCTGATACCGAATACTACACCTTCAGGGAGCTATACCTTTGCAGTAGTTTTGTATGATAAAGACACCTACGAACTATTACTAAGGCTCTATCACCTTATAGTCATAATAAATGATTCAACAGATGAAATACCTGTTCTTTATTCGATAAATGGCATATGGAATGATTTACGTGAAAATAATGTAATAGCGATTGAAACAAAATCGGTAGAGTATCATCCAAGAGAAGAAATTCAGTTGAATATTCAAATCAAAGATGGCCTTGGTGCTTCAATTGCCTCTTACCTCTCCATTTCGGTTGCGGAATCTGAAAATTTTCTGAATATTCCGGATATGAGTTTTAGTCATACAGAGGCATCAGGAAAAGGAAATAATCATATTTTGATAACTGAGAATGCTTGGGATAATGCGTTGAAGGAGGAAATAATAAATAGTAACTTATTATTATTTGTCAATGAGACCGGAAATATAATCCAGGGAACAACCAATGAGTATGGGCAATTTAATGTCCAAATGGAAGCATTTACTGGGATGCAGACCATCCAGTGTTGGGATTATTTTGGAAGGGATATGCAATTATCATCAATGGATTTTTTTATGCCTGATGTTTATGAAAAAGGAAATAGCATTTGTAGATCAAATGAACTTAAAGACTATTTGGAAAGAAATGTACTGAGAAAAAAAATCAATTATATTTTTCATGTACCTGGTCATACTTCGGTTGAAGATGACAAGCAAGATTGGCAAATTGAGCCAGATTTCGTTGTAGAATCTTCTAATTATGAACCTTTTAAGGATCTCAAAGAATTTATGGAAACGGTTATTACTCCATTAAAAATTTTAAAAAATAAAGATGGGTTGATTGCAAAAATGGTCAATCCCCAGAGTAAGCCCTATTTCGCAAAAGAACCGATATTCATTATAGATCACGTGCTAAGTAGTTTTAAAGAGGTGCTTGATTTAGATATGTACAATATCAGATCTATTGAATTCTATAATAGAACGGAAACCTTGAAGAGATTTGGCTTGTTGGGTGAGAACGGTATTGTGGCATTTAATACCAACAAATTCCAGATTAATAGGTATGAAAAGAAACTAAAAGTTGTTAATGGATTACAAGGACCAGTCATGTATCCAAAATCCATTCACATTAACGTTAACAAGCGACAACCATTACTTGGCACTTGCATTTACTGGAACCCAGATCTGAAGGTTGATGCGTTTGGTTTTCTGAGAATTTCCTTTTTTCATAATGACGAGCCAGGAATTTATAAAATTCGAATTTTAGGGAAACTTGAAAACGGTGAGTTTATCGTGGGAGAAAGTTCATACCGGGTGATAGTTTAGGATCAATATTGGCTGGATAGTAAAAGATGATTAAATTATATGTATGGACATGAAACGAGTTATATGCGTAAACAGCATGTTCCTTTTTCTATTTTTATTTATCTGGCCGTTAAAAATTTATGTCCAATGCTCTATAGCCCGTAAATGGAATGAAGTGTTGCTTGAGGCCATCCGTAATGATTATGGCCGTCCCACAGTTTATGCCAGAAATTTGTTTCATACTTCAATTGCCATATATGATGCCTGGGCATTTTACGATAATAAAGCAGATACCTATTCACTGGGCAGAAAAGTAGGTATTTCTGCCTTTAACAAGGCAAATAATTATTTCAATGGTGAGACGGTTACTTGTATTGAACAATATACCTATTATGATATTTTATTGTATCCCAATCCCGTAACCGGACAGGAAATTAATTTAAAGTTAATAGAGCCATTCGATGGGGAAATGATCTTTGTATCTATGCTGGATATGCATGGAAGAGTAATTGAAACAACTGACTATATTCAACAAAAAGATGTTATTTCGATCAATTTAGGAAAGATTTCACAAGAAAACTATCTTAATAAAACACGAACGGGAATTTCAGAATTTGTTATAAAGACGCTTATCTTGAGAAAATGGGGATACCATGGATGGATGCAGAAATAATAGAACTTATTTTTTTCTCAGGGAATTCCGTTTTATTTATTCCAAAATCAATATGGATATATAATTTGATTTAACTTGTTCTATTAAGTGAAATTTTGTTATCCATGGTACTGGGCTTCTTTTTTAGGAACTATTACAATCGGGGGATCGCCTTCTTCTTTAAATAAAATTTAATTTATTCATAAAAATTACTATTACCACTATGAAACACTTCAGACTTTTGCTTACCATATTTTATTTTTTTTTGATAAGTATTCTTTACGCTCAGGAGAGCGATGTGCGCATCATACCGCAGCCTGCTGAATTAACAATGGTCCAGGAGCAATTTCATATAGCTGAAAATCTGAAGATTTATGCTAATGATATAAGCTTGTATAGGTTGATCGATTACACAATAACAAATCTTAAAAAGGATTTTGGAATTACGGCAATAACTTCCTCCAATCCAAAGGATAATAATGCAATTCGTCTTTTATTGGATGACTCCTTTAAAAACAAAACGACTGGGGCCTATGTTCTTGAAGTTAATGAGGAAGGTGTGACCATAGTTTCTGCAACAGCGCAAGGATTATTTTATGGTGTTCAGTCGTTTAGGCAACTTGCCGGACTTAATGAATCTTCTAAAACAATTCCTGGAATTTTAATTCATGATGAACCACGTTTTCCATGGCGCGCCTTTATGTTGGATGAAGGGCGGTATTTCAAAGGGAAAAGCCAGGTTTTAAAACTCCTGGATGAAATGGCCAGGTTGAAAATGAATATTTTTCATTGGCATTTGGTGGATGATCAAGGATGGCGTATTGAAATAAAAAAGTATCCGTTGCTCACGGAGATTGGATCTGTAAGGCCAACCACACAGGTGGGGCCATTAAAGTGGAAAAGCCCTATACAGTCTGGAGAAAAACATGAGGGATTTTATAGGCAAGATGAAATTCGGGAAATCGTCGAATATGCTGATGATCTTTTTATTACGGTTATGCCTGAAATAGAAATGCCTGGACATTCTACTGCGGCTATTGCCGCATATCCGTGGTTGGGATCCTTCGGACAAAATATTGAAATCCCGATTACATTTGGTGTCGGTTTGGATGTGTACAATGTGACTGATCCTAAAGTATATAATTTTTTAACAGGTGTATTAGACGAGGTTATTGCCTTATTCCCTTCAAAAGTAATTCATATTGGTGGTGATGAGGTTAAGTACGATCACTGGAAAAATTCAGAAAAAATACAACAATATATGCAAGATAAAGGGTTAGCGACACCAGCAGATTTGCAGATCTTTTTTACCAACCAGATATCTCAATACATAGAGTCAAAAGGTAGAAGGATGATGGGATGGAATGAGATTATGGGGCATAATTTGCATGAATATCAGTCAAAGGAAGATACCGAGATAAAAGAAAAACTTGCTCCAACATCTGTTATTCACTTTTGGAAAGGAGATATTCAGCTTGTTAAAGCTGCAGCTGAGGGAGGATTCGACCTAGTAAATTCATTGCATACCAATACGTATCTGGATTATTCATATCAGGATATTTCATTAGAAAAGGCCTACAATTTTGATCCTATTCCAAATGGATTGAGTAAGAAATATCATCATAAAGTATTAGGAACAGGTTGTCAAATGTGGGGAGAATGGATCCCTACTGCTGGATATATGGATTTCCAGGTTTTTCCACGTATAGCAGCATATGCAGAAGTTGGATGGACAACAAAAAAGCAAAAAGATTTTAGTGGTTTTATTGTAGCGCTGCAACGCATTTTGAATATATGGAAACAAGAAGAAATATATTATGCCCCCCTTGAATGGGCCTTACCGGAAAAACAAAAGAATTAACACTTAAATTGCAATTGATATTAAATCGCCAAGGCGCCAAACCTATACCTTGTACTTTTTATGCTAAAGTCACCGACCGCTGATTCAAACGCTTTTACCGAATTAATGATGCATATAAAAACGATTGAGAGCAAAGAGCAAATCCTAATCATGGTGCAGGTTTAAAACCAAAATGTGGTTTTTGGCCAGACGTGTGATTTTAGTGAAATAACAAACAATGCATGTAAAGGACAGGTCCACTGGTACTGAAAAACTGATTAACTGCCTTATGAAAAACAAATATGTAGTAAACCAAAAGAATTTTGATAGTCTGGAACTATGTCAAATCTGTTTGTGATATTGCCAAGAAATGGAAAGCACAATATTCACTTCCCATGTTAGCCAATACCTAACTCCTATAACAGGCCATAATCCTGGTCTATTTCCGTCCAAAAGTCTATTAAAGCATGTAATTGATATATTCCGTATTGCAACACCCTTGCAGGATGATATCATTTTTCACAAAATTACCATTATTGAAAATTGCATTTTCCTTACTATCTGGAATAGTGCCAGAAAAGACGAAAAGCTTCCAGTGATGGCTTGGATACATGGTGGTGAAATTACAGGATGTACAGCAAGAATACCAGCATTTCAGGGGACCTCTTTTGCTAAGAAAGGTAATCCAAATAGGGAAGGCCTGCCAACTTGGCCAACTTACAATCAAAAATAAATCCAGTCCATGATCTTTGATGAGAGTTCTGGTGTACAACATTTGAGAAAGTTGAGAAATTTCAAGCCAAGGATGCCTACCTGAAATAGGGAAGGGAGCAAAATAAACAGTAGATAAAATGCACTAAAATTTGAACGTCAAAATTTTTATGTGCGCGATGTTGTGGTGACATTTGACAAAGCTGGCAAGATAATGAAATATGATTGTCTACTATTTTTAACAAATGATAAAATGATCTTATAAAAAAAATCATCCAGTTTTGTAATTGCTTGAAAATCAATTTATCTTATATTTATTTCTTTACTAAAAATAGAATTATAAGTCAACACGGGCATTCCAATAATGATTTCAACCAGAAGTGAAGATTCAAACTCAAAAACCAATGAGATAAGATAGTTGATTAATTACTTGTTATAATCTTGTAGCATGGGATAAGATAGAAATTAGATAGATGTGAAATAAAGAATCATGAAATTAAAAAATTATTCAGCGACAATTATTTTATTCCTGTTTTTAACTCCGACTACATTAGCACAAACCATTGCAGTACCCCCACAACCAATCGACCGCCATGCGCTGGTAACAAGGCATAATATTACCTGGGATGATTTGACCGGACAGATACCGCTCGGCAATGGTGAGTTTTGTTTCAACGCGGATGGTACAGGCCTTCAGACATTTGGCGGTAACACCATGTCACATTGGGGCTGGCATTCGTTCCCGCTACCAGAGGGGGTAACCTGGGATCAGATACCGCCGACGGGTACCTTCCAAGAAGGTCGCAACACCGGACCTGATGTTTTCCCTGCGGGTACGTCCACGATCCGCAAGTGGATGTTTGACAATCCACACATCTTTAACCTGGGCCGGATTCGGTTGGTTAAATCTAGTGGTTTAGCATTCAGGCCAGAAGAGGTTCAGGGGTTATCGAGAACACTTGATCTGTGGTCAGGTTTGCTGACGTCAAATTTTATGATAAACGGACAGCCTGTTCGAGTTATCACATGCATAAATCCTGAGGTAGACTTGGTCTCCGCTCGGATTGAATCTACAATGCTGGAAAAAGGTGAACTTAAGGTCGCAATTGATTTCCCTTATCCTTCTGTTCAGCAAGGCAAACCTTGGGTGGGGGATTTTGAACGTACTGTTGGACATAATACGATTCTTATTAATGAACCTCAGTCTGGTCGCCATGCCAATTTCAGTCGTGAGATTGATGCTTTTACTTACTTTACTGCTTTAAGTTGGAGTGCGGGAAGTGTGATGAAACCATTTCTTGGCAACAAATCTAATGAATGGCACCTTGAAACTGACGGAACACCTTACCTTGAATTTAGTTGTGCTTTTTCAGCCGTGCCAATTGAATCTGGTATTCCAAATTTTAAAGAAACTTCTCTTGCTTGTGAAAAACACTGGCCAGGCTTCTGGAAAAGTGGCGGTGCTATTGAACTTTCAGGTAGCAGAGACCCCAGATGGAAGGAACTTGAACGTCGCATTGTACTGTCACAATATTTACTTGCCGTGCAGTCAGCCGGAAGTTTCCCTCCTGCCGAAGCAGGCCTTATGGATATCGATCCCTG
>WOR8_10005324_pt1 | contig 12416 bp, 9 predicted proteins | sample DeeMarSeWOR38_10_FD_19890 | JGI IMG/M metagenome (IMG submission 19890) | reverse complement strand
ACCATAAAACGGGTAAGCTCAAGCTCTCCCGCAAAGCATTGTTACCACGTCCCGAAGGTTATCAGGAAAGCGGACGCCAGCCAGGTGGAGGCAGAAGGCATGACGGCGGCGACAGGCGTCACGACCGTGGTGACCACCGCCAGGATCGCAAACCAGGAGGTGACAGGAGGAAGAATTTCCGGAAATAAAGCAGAGGCTAAGGCTAAGGCTGAGGCTAAGGAAGTTTATAAGGTTGATAAAGTTTATAAGGTTTACAGAGTAAAGGTGCGCTGGTAGCGCGTCTCTACTTTGAAATCCTGATCATTCATATTCCTACATTCTTTAAACTCATTCTCAACTCATTCTCAACTCATTCTCAACTCATTCTCAACTCATTCTCAACTCATTCTCAACTCACTCTCAACTCATTCTCAACTCATTCTCAACTCATTCTCAACTTCTCCTTCCTTTTCCCCCGGCGCTTACATTGTTCAGCCGGAATCTTCGCTTCGCTACGACTTTTTACTTTTTACTTTTTACTTTGTACTTTTATCTTTTGCCTTTTATCTTAATGTTTAAACAATTGGAAAGCAGCTACCAGTATATAGTTATTGAGGGTAATATCGGGGCAGGGAAAACCAGCCTAGCAAAGATGATGGCCGAAAGTTTTGATGCACGCCTGATACTGGAGAAGTTTGCTGACAATCCATTCCTCCCAAAGTTTTACAGCGAGCCTGAAAGGTTTGCATTCCCGCTTGAGCTTTCATTTATGGCTGAAAGATATACTCAACTCAAAAATGAAATAGGCCATTTTGATATATTCAGCCCCTTTACAGTTGCCGATTTTTACTTTATGAAATCAATTGTGTTTGCATCAGCAACTCTGGAAGAAGATGAGTTTAATCTTTACCGTCAATTATTTCATATAATCTACCAATCGTTACCAAAACCTGATCTTTATATCTACCTTCATGTAGAACCGGCAGGTTTAATAAGGAATATTGCCCAGAGGGGCAGGGATTACGAGTCTACCATTGATGAGAAATATTTAAGGAAAATACAAAACAGCTACTTTACCTGGTTCAGACAGAATCCGGAACATACTTATCTTATCCTGGATATTAATAATATTGATTTTGTGAATAATAAGAATGATTATCTGAAACTTATAAATGTAATTTTCGGAAAGAAACACAGTAAAGGCCTCAACAGGACTATTTTAAAGTGATTTTAGTCACCTGCATGGTTTATATTATGAATTTTTTATTAGATTTGCACTATTATCCTTTTAACTTGATCAACAATTAAATAATTAATATTTGTTACCATGAAAAAAATCAGAAGCTATTTTATTCTTGCTATTGCTGCTGCACTTATAACAGGTTGTAGTGGTTTGAATAAGATGAAACAGAATTACAGTGATGTCAACTACAAAGTAGTACCAGAAGTTCTTGAAACTCATGCAGGAACTGTTGACCTTACAATAACAGGTACTTTCCCTGAAAAATATTTTGATAAGAACGTAATTCTCGAAGCAACTCCTGTTCTTGTTTACAGCGAAGGAGAAACACAATTTGAAAAAGTCGCAGTGCAGGGGGAAAATGTACAGGCGAATAATGAAGTCATGTCCTACACGGGTGATAGTTTCACCTACACGGGTTCAGTACCATATGACGAAGCCATGCACCTGTCAGAACTTATACTGAGGACTACCGGAACAAGGAAAGGCACTTCCGTTGATTTTGATCCTGTAAAACTGGCTGATGGTGTGATTGCCACATCAACACTTGTTGTCAGTGAACCTATGCCTATGGCCCTGGCTGATAATTTCAAAAGGATAATTCCAGAAGATAAAATGGCTGATATACATTATCTGATCAATATGGCCAATATCAGAAATACAGAACTTACATCCGAGGACATTGCAGCGCTGAAAGAATATGTTGCACTCGTGAATGAATCAGAAAACCTCGAATTCATTGATATGCTTGTCAGTGCTTATGCATCACCTGACGGACCGCTGGATTTCAATGATGAACTTGCAATAAAAAGGCTTGAATCTGCAAGCAAGTATATCAAACGTGAATTTGAAAAAGCTGAAATAAGTGATATTGATAAAGAAGGTTTTGTTAAGAGTAAATCAACAGCTGAAGACTGGGAAGGATTCAAAACTGAGGTAGAAGGTTCAAGTATTGAAGATAAAGACCTTATACTTCGTGTCCTTTCGATGTACTCAGACCCGGTTGTACGTGAACAGGAAATAAAAAATATGGCAGCTGCCTATGAGGTCTTGAAAGAAGATATACTGCCCAAGCTCAGAAGGTCAAAGCTGGTTGTTAATGTGAATAAGATAGGACGTTCCGATGAAGAGATACTAGAACAGATCAACTCTGATCCCACAGTACTCGATATAGAGGAATTACTCTATGCCGCAACATTAACTGAAGATCCTGAGGAACAGCTCAAGTATTACCAGATCGCTGCTAACCAGGTACCGAAATGCATGAGAGCACATAATAATGTTGGTGTTCTTTCACTTCAAATGGGTATGGTAGATGAGGCCAAAGCTGCTTTTGAAAAGGCACAGGCTATCAAGAATACGGATGAAATTAAAAACAACCTTGGTTTCGTTGCACTCGTTGAAGGTAACATGGAAGAAGCCGAAGAATATTTCAATTCGATGGGCGCCGCCACTGCTCAATCAAAATATGGCCTTGGTACAATTGCTATAACGAGGGGTGAATATGATAGGGCTGTTAATTATTTTGAAAATGAGCCATCATTTAATAATGCACTTGCACATGTACTTAAAGGTGATCTAACCAAAGCCAAGAATATGCTGGACAATATGGAAATGTGGGAGTGCGGTTCTCCTTCATACCTCAAGGCAGTAATTGGTGCAAGGATGGATGACGCTGACTATATGGTTAATGGTTTGCGTGAAGCTATCGAATTTAATCCCGACTGGAAAGCATATGCTGCTAATGATGTAGAATTCTTCAAGTTCTTTAACGACACAGCGTTCACTTCACTGGTGCAGTAAGAACTAAATAAAACAAAATATAAAATGCCTCGTAATTTTTACGGGGCATTTTTTTGTTCAGAGTTCCCGGTTCAGCGTTCCAAGTTCCTGTTCAAGGTTATTTTGATATTTTTGGATTATTAATTATATCTATTAAGCTGTATTAAATTAATAATCAACTATAACCAAATGTGGAATGAAAATTAATAGATTTGAGGATTTGGAGATATGGCAAATTGCCAGAGAATTATACAAATACGTATTCAAATTAACTTCAGAGAATCCATTCTATAATGACATTAGATTCCGTGATCAAATGAGAGCCTCCGCTGGATCAATGATGGATAATATACCTGAAGGACTTGAAAGAGGAGGAAAAAAGGAGTTTTATCAGTTTTATCAATTGCAAAAGGCTCTTGCGGTGAATTGAGAAGCCAAAGTTACAGAGATTTTGATTCTGAATATATACTGGAAGAACAGTTGAATTATCTTCTCGAGAAAACGGCATTATTTTCAAAAAAAACAACAAGGCTCATGTCATATATAAAATCATCACCTTTTAGAGGGAACAAATACAACTAAATATGACCGGGATCCTGACCTCTGAGCTCCAAACTCTGAACCTGGAACCATGAACTCAGAACAGTATCATACACCTTTATAACAAATTTTTGAGAATAGATCCCAAAGCACGATTCCTACAGAAACTGAAACATTAAAAGAATGCTTGGTTCCATACTGGGGGATCTCAATACAATAGTCAGACATATCAACTATGTGCTGTTGTACCCCTTTAACTTCATGGCCGAAGACAAGGGCGTACTTCTTTCCTTTCACTGGAAAAAATTCCTGAAGGGACGTTGCCCCTTCAACCTGCTCAAGTGATACTATCTTATAACCCGTTTGCTGTAATTCCTTCACCGCATCAATTGTATTCTCAAAATAGGTCCATTTAACTGATTCAGTAGCACCAAGGGCTGTCTTATGAATATCCCTGTGTGGTGGAGTAGCAGTTATGCCGCATAAATAAACAGCTTGAGCTTTAAGGCAATCAGCAGTTCTGAATACGGAACCTATATTATTAAGGCTCCTGATATTATCAAGAACAATAATAAAAGGGCTTTTGTCAGATTTCCTGAACTCCTCTACTGATTTCCTGTTTAGTTCCGACATCTTCAGCTTGCGCATAACATCTCCATTTTTTACTAAAATATAGAAAAAAAATGTAATTTGGTTCCCGCTTTAAAAGCACTCTAAATTTCAAATTGTAAAACACTTAATATGAATATACATGAATACCAGGGTATATCAATCCTGAGGAATAATAATGTTCGCATAGCAGAAGGATTCGTTGCTGAAACGGCCAAGCAGGCGGTTATTATAGCCAGGCAGCTGAAGGATAATTTCGGTTCAGATAAGTTTGTGGTGAAGGCCCAGATTCATGCCGGAGGAAGGGGAAAGGGAGGAGGTGTTAAAATTGCCAGGTCAGTGGATGAGGTTGAGGTTTTAGCAAATCATATACTTGGTATGCAGCTTGTTACCAGGCAAACAGGCCCCGAAGGCAAGGAAGTGAAAAAAGTATTGATTTCTCAGAATGTATATTATCCCGGCGAATCAGAACCAAAGGAATACTATGTGGCTATTCTGCTCGACCGTGATAAGGGGAGGCATGTGGTTATGTATTCACCTGAAGGGGGCATGGATATTGAAACAGTCGCTGAAAAGACACCACAGTATATTTTTAAGGAGTATATTGATCCATGTTTGGGTTTGCAGGACTACCAGATGAGGAGAATAGCCTTTAACCTGGGTCTCAAAGGAGAGGCATTTAAAGATATGCTCAGGTTTTTGAAAGGACTGTATGATTCATTTATTAACAGTGATGCACAGTTGCTTGAAATTAACCCTGTGTTAAAAACGAGTGATGATAAAATACTTGCTGTCGATTGTAAATTCAGCATTGATGACAGTGCACTTTTCAGGCAAAAGGATATTATGGCCATGAGGGACCTGTCAGAAGAGGATCCAACAGAAGTTGAGGCCAGCAAATATAACCTGAATTTTGTCAAGCTTGATGGCAATGTTGGATGCATGGTTAACGGAGCAGGCCTAGCAATGGCCACCATGGATCTTATTAAACTATCGGGCGGCAACCCTGCCAATTTCCTGGATGTAGGAGGTACTGCAAGTGCCGAAACAGTCGAAGCAGGATTCAGGATCATACTTAAAGACCCTAATGTTAAAGCTATACTCATAAATATATTTGGCGGTATTGTTAGATGCGACAGAGTAGCTAACGGCGTAGTTGAGGCTTGTAAATCAATTGGTTCACTTCCTGTGCCGATAATAGTGAGGCTGCAGGGCACAAATGCAGAAGAAGCAAAAGACATAATTGATAATTCAGGATTCGAAGTGTTCTCTGCTATATCATTTGAGGATGCAGCAAAAAGAGTTAAGGAAGTATTGGCTCAGCAGCTATAATAGATATATGACTTTTAACTCCATGAAGCTGATGTCCGGTCTGACTAATTACTGATTACGGTGTGAACCGTCACAAAAAGGTTTGTTTGATGATTTGCCACACCTGCATAGATATACTTCTGATTTTGCTTCAATAGGGTAATTGTTTTCATTAAGGAGGGTGAAACTTCCTGAGACTTTCAGGGGACCACTTTCTATTATCGTTATTACGGGTGCTTTCTTGTTTTCCTTCATATAATAAGTAATTACGCTTTAAAGTCTATTGCCCTGTGTGAACCATCACAGAATGGTTTCAGCTTACTTGCTCCGCAACGGCACAAGGAAACCGTACCACTGAATTTTGAACGTGAACCATTCTCCCTTTCAAGAAGAAAACCCCCTTTCACAATCAAGGGGCCATTGTTCATAGTTTGTATACTGGCACTATTAGATGTTTCAATATCATCATTTTCCAGTAATGATATCCTGCGGTTTTTAATGTGGTTTGGATGTTCTGTCCCGACAATCTGATTTTTTTCCTCATCGTTCCATTTCCAGGTAAGTGCATCGACCGGGCATTTATCAACTACTTCTATTATTCTTGCCGTTACCGATTCTTCCAACTTAATCCATGGTCTTCTACGTGGATTAAATACTCTTGGTAGTCCGTTGATACAAGCCCCGGCATGAATACATGTAGATGGTTTCCAGTATACAGTAATATCGTTGGTTTTGTATTTCCTTTCGCCTGATCCCATATCCTGAGTAGTTGTATTAAATTAATTTAACAATAATTAATAATTTTGGTTGTACCAATGCGGATTAATTGATAATTTTACACTGGATTTTTATATAAATAATTGACAATTAAAAAGTTTGACAATTAGGACAAAATTAAACTTTTTTCATTAAATAAGAACTGTCTGATTCTTCTTTGCGTAGTGAATTTGTATTCCAGGTTGAATCATAAAGTTAGAGAAAAATGCTTTAACACGAATAATGATGCATCAGCATATACCTGTTAATCCATACCTCCTAATTAGTATGCTGGTAGTTCCCTTCCGGGGTAGCTTCCCATCATTAACGGTGTTCCCTTTACTTCAGAACCTTGAAGAGCTTCCGTCCGGTGTGCTGGAAGTGTTACTTACAGTAACAAGCGCATTCATTGTACTTGTTACCCTAACTCTAATCTTCCTGAGGAAAAGAAGGAAAATGACCATCGAGTTAAAGATGAAAACAGAAGAAATTGAACGGACTAACCGTGATCTGGAACAGTTGAATAAAGAACTTCTTGACCAGAAGGATACAATAGCCAGAGAGCTGGCATATTCGGAAAGGCTCTACAGCATAATGCTTGATGCTGCAGACGACGGTATAATATTTTATAATACTGATTGGTCTGTGAAATTTGCCAATCCTGCTATATATAAGATAATCGGGCTAAAACTGAATAGTGATAGTCCAGTTGATATACTGAGTGACAGGGAGCTTCTTCACCCAGATAATTCTGATTTTCATGATGAAAGAAAAAAAGCCATAGTAGAAAAAGGTTTTTTCGAATCGGAAATAATGGTAAAGAATAATAGTGATAAATATGTTGTTCTGTCGACAAAAATGGTGGAAGTAAAGGATGAATCAGGTACTCCACTGGGAATATTATTGATCTCACGTGATATCACCTCCCTGAAGGATACACAGAAACAGTTAATTATTGCAAAGGAGAAAGCTGAAGAAGGAAACAGGTTAAAATCGACTTTTCTTGCCAATATATCACATGAAATACGAACACCTCTGAACAGTATCGTAGGTTTTGCAAACCTGTTAAATGACGTAAATGCCGATCCTGAACTGAGAGAGGAATACGTTAATTTCCTGAATCAAAATACTGAGAAACTGCTTCAGGTGATAACCGATATAATAGACCTCAGCAAGCTGGAGAATAACGAGATAGATATAGCTTACAATCCCGTTAAAATTAATTCAATACTTGAGTATGTTGAAGACTATACCAGCAAACTCATATCGCGAAGCGGTAAAGACATAAAGTTTTCTGTTGAAAAAGGCCTTCCTGACGACAGGGATATTGTTTACTCGGATGATATCTGGATGAAGAGAGTTTTCAGACATTTGCTGGATAATGCTGTAAAATTCACAAGAGCGGGAAGCATCGAACTGAAATCAGCGCTTGCCGGCTCATCTGTAATGTTTACCATAAGGGATACGGGTATTGGTATAAGTAAGGAAAATCTTATAACCATTTTTGAGCAATTCAGGCAGGAAGAAAACGGACATCATCGTACTTTCGAGGGGCTTGGGGTTGGCTTGACAATGGCCCGAAAGGTCATTGAAAATATGGACGGTTATTTGTGGGTTGAATCTGAAAAGGGTAAAGGATCCGAGTTTTTCTTTACTATACCTTACAGGCCGGTTGACGTTTATGCGTATAAGGAAGCCGAGAAGAACGCAGATGAGGTTATTATTAAACAGAACTGGTCAGGTAAAACATTGCTAGTGGCCGATGATAATATTGATATCCTGCGGTATCTTAACAGGGTACTTTCCCACACCGGTATCAATGTGATACATGCCCGTACAGAACAGGAAATAATAGATGTTATAAAAGGAAAAGAAAATGTAGATCTGGTACTGTTAAATATGCAGATGCCAGAGTTGAACGGGCTTGAAGCATTGAAAAAGATCAGGAAAATAGAACGTAAAATACCCATTGTTGCCCAGACGGATTCCAATGTTGATGAAGAAAGAGATACTCTTCTCAAGGCTGGCTGTAATTCATGCCTTACAAGGCCAGTAGGCCAGAATCAGCTTTTATCAGTAATATCAGGATTTCTGAACAAGAACTGACATAATTACTGCCTGGTTAAAACAAACCTGTTATGATTACACTGTCATATTTTTTATGACTATTTTTAAAATATTAACAGTGCGATCCTATGCCTCAGTACATGTATGCCGATATTATCCTGCCCCTTTCTCTTAGTGAAGTGTTCACTTACAGGATACCTGAAGAACTCAGCCGGTATGTAAAAAAGGGAGCAGGAGTTATCGTCCCTTTTGGGAAGAAGAGCATTTATACCGGTATAGTTCACACCCTGCATAATAATAAACCAGACATTTATGAAGTAAAGGAAATAAGAGAAATGGCTGGTTCAGAAATATTCTTGCCTGAAGAGCAATTGGATCTGTGGAAATGGGTAAGTGATTACTATTACTGCAGTCTGGGAGAGGTAATGAATGCAGCATTTCCGTCTGCCCTGCTCTCCACCGATGAAAACAGGAAGTTCAGGAAAAAAACTGAAACCAGGATTTCATTGCAACAAAGGTATACAGATGATGAATTAACCATGTTGCTTGACAAGCTGCAAAAGACACCCGCTAGGTACAGGCTTATGATCACATTCCTTGATATGACCATATACGGTCAGGGAGGAGGGTTAACAAGCATTCCGAAAAGTGAACTGCTGAAGCAGTCGAATACTTCTTATTCCGTATTGAATAAGCTGGTTGAAGCAGGTATTCTGCAGGAAATGGTTGAAGAGAAATCGAGATTTACAGAAACCAGGACTGGAAAAAGCAAACTTAAGAAGCTGAGCGATTACCAGCAGCAAGCGTACGATATTATCCATTCAGAATTTGCGAAAAAAAATACTGTACTTCTTCATGGCGTCACTTCCAGCGGTAAAACAGAAATATATATTCACCTCATAGAAGAGGCTGTTAGCAGGGGAGAAAAGGTTTTATACCTTCTCCCGGAAATAGCTCTTACCGCTCAGATCATTAACAGGTTAAGGTTCTATTTCGGTGATCTTGTAGGTATTTATCACTCAGGTCTAAGCGATAATGAAAAGGCAGAGGTATATAAAAGAATATTCAGCAAATCAGAACTGGGGGAATACAAAATATTACTCGGAGTTAGATCCTCTGTGTTTCTCCCCGTTAATAACCTTGGCCTTATAATAATAGATGAAGAGCATGACAGTTCATACAAGCAGTTCGATCCTGCACCACGCTATAATGCCAGAGATACAGCTATTATGAGGGCTCATATTGTTGGTGCCAGGGTACTGCTGGGCTCGGCAACACCATCAGTTGAGTCAATGTATAATGCAAGAACAGGTAAATACGGTTATGCCTGCCTTGAACGCAGATATGGTGATATCAAAATGCCGGAGATAATACTGACAGATTCCAAAGAAGCTTACCGGAAAAAAACTATGATATCCCATTTTACACCTGGTCTGGTATCAGCCATCGATAACGCGCTGGATAAAGGTGAACAGGTTGTCCTGTTGAGAAATCGCAGGGGCTTTGCACATTTTATTATTTGTGCTGATTGTGGCTGGACACCGATCTGCCCAAACTGTTCCGTGAATTATGCCTACCATAAAAATCCCGGAAGGTTATACTGTCATTATTGCGGCTCTTCAGATTCTATGCCGGTAAGATGTGCTAATTGCTCGTCCACCAATATTAAACTGAAGGGCTTTGGCACAGAGAAGGTTGAAGATGAAATCTCAATATTATTTCCCGATGCAGAAGTAGACAGGATGGATTATGACAGCACGAGGAGAAAAGGATCGGTGGAAAAGATCATACAGGATCTGGAGGAAGGTAAAACAGATATACTTATTGGGACTCAAATGATATCCAAAGGTCTGGATATTGAGAATCTAACCGTGGTAGGCATATTGAATATTGATGGTATGTTATTCTATCCTGATTTCAGGGCTAATGAGCGGTGCTTTCAGCTGGCAGCCCAGGTGAGCGGACGGGCAGGCAGGAGAAAAACAAGAGGAAAGGTAATAATTCAGACAGCTGATCCTTACCATTCTGTTATGAAACAAATACTTAACAATGATTACGAGGCTATGTATGAAAGCCAGCTTGAAGAAAGGAGGGAGTTTCACTACCCTCCATTTTCGAGGTTAATAAGGATTTTCTTTAAACATAAGGACAGGTCAGTGGTTATAAAGGCAGCTCAAATTATGGCAGAAAACATGAAAAAGGTTGAAGGGATAATAGTCCTTGGCCCTGAATTCCCACCTCACTCCAGGATACAGGATTTGTTTATTAAATCAATACTACTCAAAACCCAAAAGAGTAAATCATACTTGCTTATAAGGGAATTAATAAAGAGGAATACTTCAATAATACATCAAAAGAAAGAATTCACATCAATAAAGATTTACAGTGACGTTGATCCTCAGTAGCGCATTTTCACAATGGGAATATTAACGGATCATTGACGAATAATTGAATACCAGGAACGCAAACAATAGTATTCTCTGGTTTTCAGGAGCTTATTTTTTCAACCAGCAAGAATAAATTCTTTGTCATTGTTTCCCAACTGTATTTATATTTCTCTGCCTTTATGCCTTTGGTATATTCATCATATCTGTTATTCCTGAAAAAGTCAACCAGGGCTTCTCCCACTGCCAGGTGGTCTGGTTTAACAACGTACCCGCCTTTTCCATGAGGGATTATTTCAGCTAATCCCCCAACATCTGTTACGAGCATGGGTTTATTGAAATGGTACCCTATCTGGGTTACCCCACTCTGTGTTGCAGATTTATATGGCTGAGCTACTATGTCTGATGCACTGAACCAGTATGCAACCTCATGGTTGGGCACAAAATAAGGATGTATAATTACATCTTCTTCAAGGCCATTTTTCATTATCAGTTCATCGTATGGAGTGCGTGCTGTATAGAACTCACCTACAACAAGTAACCTGACCTTCATGTTTCTCAGTTCTTGATTGGCAAAAGCATTGATCATGATATCAAGACCCTTGTATTCTCTTACAAGGCCAAAAAACAGAATATATCTGAATCCGGCATCCAGGCCCAGTTTTTCCAGCGCTTTTCCCCTGCTAATAAGTGAACCGAAATTATCAAAAACCGGGTGGGGTGAAAATACCCTTGGCTTATCCCTGTTAAAACATTCAAGTTCAGTCAGTACTGACCGTGACATTACAATAAAACCACCCATAGGTTTTATAAAATATCTGGTGAGGATGCTGTCTCCGGGTCTTTTTTCATGTGGTATTATATTATCGAGTAAACCTATGATCTTTGTATACCTGTTTTTCTTAATCAATCGTGCAATAGTCCCAAAGCATGGTGCCATTAAAGGAAGCCAATATCTGAAAATTACTATCTCGGGTTTTTCTTTCCTTATCCTTCTGGCTACTTTGATCCAGTTAAAGGGCCAGATAGAATTTATGCTTCTTATTATTTCAATATTGTCCGGAGCAGGACCGGCTGAATATTGTGTTTTTCCCGGGAATAATATGCCGGGATATTGCAGGGTGAAAGTTTCGATCCTGACTATGTTGCCTCCGGATTGTATCTCTGTAGCAAACCGTTCGTTGAAAGCAGCCAGACCGCCACGATAGGGATAACTCGTTCCTATGAATACTATCTTAGCCATGGACTTATGATGAGCACTGTAAATATAGTTAAGTAAATAACAGTTTACCAAGAACCCGCGAGGGAAAAGCTAAAAATGTTCCTGATGGTCAGTATTGAGCCGTGGTGCCTGACCTGGTTCGAAAATATATTGCATTATTTTGACTATTTTTGATTTGAAGCTACTTGGTCAGTTATAATTCACCAATTTCAATTGTAATGAAAAAGTGTAAAATACTATTATTCCTAAACATAGTCACTATATCAGTATTTGGCCAGTACGATGAGTCAATCCAGGAGGAAATCTTACTTGCAGAAAGGACAAAGAATTATTCAGAGGGTTATGTTAAAAGTACAGGCATGAATGATTTCACATATCATTCTTTTCGTGAGGACATAAATGAATCTATGCTTACCAGGTGCACTGACGGCAAAATGTCGATCCAATGGGAAACAGCCAGTGCTCCTGAAAATGTTGATTCAGGTTGTGGCTTTCTTTGGATGGCCTCCATGGATCTAACGGAAGA
>WOR8_10009179_pt1 | contig 12420 bp, 14 predicted proteins | sample DeeMarSeWOR38_10_FD_19890 | JGI IMG/M metagenome (IMG submission 19890) | reverse complement strand
GTTTGAGACTCGAGATCTTGTTCACTGTCGTTACCGCCGTGTTCGCGATTGCCCTTTGCCCTATCTATAGCAATCGCCGTGCCAAGTCGGTAAGTATCTGATTTTCATGACCTGATGGGCACGAAACGAGTCGGGGCACGCGTCAAACTGTACGCTTGCGGACAGCGAGTGTACGATTCCGGACAGTTCGGGGGCCCCGCGATGAGTAATATCGGCACGATCCTGGTCGTCGATGACGACGACGACATCCTGACGGCGGCCCGGCTGCTGCTGCGGCGCCGTTTTGCCGAGGTGATTACCTGCCGGCGACCCGAGCGCATCCCCGATCTCATGGAACGGCATGCGTTCGATCTCGTACTGCTGGACATGAATTTCGGTCCGGGTGAGTCCTCGGGACAACAGGGCCTCGAATGGCTCGAACGCATCCTCGGCATCGACCCGGATATCGTCGTGATCATGATTACCGCGCACGGCAGTGTGGACACCGCGGTCGAGGCAATGAAACGCGGCGCCACTGATTTCGTGACCAAACCCTGGCAAAACGAGAAGGTCGTCGCGACCGTGTCGACGGGTGTCGAGTTGCGGCGCAGCCGCACTGAAAGCGCGACGCTGAGGCGCGTCAATGAAGCGCTGCGGCAGGCTTCGACCGGTACCGCACGGGACATCGTTGCGGAGTCGGCCGAGATGCAGGAGGTGTTCTCGATCGTCGAACGGGCGGCGCCAACCGATGCCAATGTCCTCATCCTCGGCGAGAACGGCACCGGCAAGGAGCTCATCGCACGGCGCCTGCACGCGATGTCCACGCGAGCGAGCCAGGTCTTCCTGTCCGTCGACATGGGCGCTATCAGCGAAAGCCTGTTCGAGTCCGAGCTGTTCGGTCACCGCAAGGGCGCGTTCACCGGCGCCAACGACGACCGGCTGGGACGCTTCCAGGCCGCCGACGGCGGCACCCTGTTCCTCGATGAGATCGGCAACCTGCCGTTGCACCTGCAGGCCAAGCTGCTGAGCGCGCTCGAGCAACGCGAGGTGACGCCGGTCGGTGCGGATCGATCGCAGCCATTCGATGTGCGGGTGATCGCGGCGACCAATACCCCGGTCGAGCACCTGCGCGACGCCGACCTGTTTCGCCCGGATCTGCTGTTTCGGCTGAATACGGTGGAGATAACGATTCCGCCGTTGCGCGAGCGCAGGGACGACATACTGCCGATCGCGCGCCACTATGCCGAGATCTACGCGAGAAAATACGGCAAGGCGGTGCGTATTTTTTCGCAGCCGGCGGAGACTGCGCTGCTGGAGTACGAGTGGCCGGGCAACGTGCGCGCGTTGCTGCATGCGGTCGAGCGTGCCGTGATACTGAGCAACGGCGAGAAGATCGAACCGGGCGACCTGCAGCTTGATTATCCCGGCGACGCGCCTGCTCCGGCCGCTCCGACCGCGATTCCGACGATCCTGAATCTCGACGAAATGGAGAAGGCAACCATCGAGCGGGCGCTGCGCAAACACGGCTTCAACATTTCACGCGCTGCGGCCGAGCTTGGCCTCACGCGCGCGTCACTTTACCGGCGCATGGAAAAGCATGGTATTTAGGTTCTTTGTCGTTGCGTTGATCCTGCGTCTCGTCTTCGTCGGCGCTGCCATGGCGCTGGCTATATGGCTATTGCTGCAACCCGGCTACCACAGCGCAACCCTGCTCACGTCCGTTGTACTGGCGCTGCTGGTCGCCGAGCTATGGCGTTCCTGGATGCTATTCGCTTCGCCGACTACTCGCAGCGTTTCGATTTCGAAAAGGCCGGGTCCGGCTTTGCGCACCTCGGGCGCACGTTTACGGCGATCATGGAGGACAAGCGGGAGCAGCGCAGCGGCCAGGAATCCGAAATGCGCCGCCTGAAGGCGCTGATCGAGCACATCCCCGTGCCCCTGATGACGGTGCATGCCGACGACGCGATCACCCTGCAAAACAACGCGGCACGCCGGCTGTTCGGCGCGACGCACGTCACCCGCATCGGCGATCTGCGGCAGTTCGGGTCCGGATTTGCACGCGCAGTCGACGAAGCCATTCCGGGCGACCGGCAGCTCGTCACGTTCACGGTCGAGGGCGCCGAGTACCAGCTCACGCTCGCCGCCACCGAGGTCATCATCGATGGCGACCGCGAACGGCTGATTTCGTTGCAGGATATCCAGTCCGAGATCGACGCCACCCAGGCGGAGGCGTGGCAGGACCTGGTGCGCGTACTGACGCACGAGATCATGAATTCCATCACGCCGGTGACGTCGCTCGCGCAGACCGCGGCAGAGCTCGTCGATGACGTCGTGCGCGAGACCGGGGCGGATTCCCCGTTCGCCGAGGAACTCGGCGACGTGCAGAGCGCGGTTTCGACCGTGGCCAGGCGATCCGACAGCCTGATGCAGTTCATCGACAGTTACCGGCAGATATCCCGGCTGGCGCCACCCGAAAAAAAGCGGCTGGCGCTCACCGGTCTATTCGAAACGGTGACCAGTCTCGCACAGGCCGAGTGGAACGACCCCGACGTGACGGTGAGGTCATCGGTGGAGCCGTCGGGCCTGTATGTCTACGCCGATCGCGACCTGCTGGAGCCGGTGCTCCTGAACCTGCTGCGAAACGCATGGCAGGCCTCCAGGGGCGTCGACGACGCCGAAATACGACTGCGGGGCCGGCTCAACAGGCGTGGCAACACCGTCATCGAGATCGAGGACAACGGTCACGGCGTGCCGGCCGAGATCGCGACGAAGATCTTCGTGCCGTTTTTCACGACCCGGGAGGGCGGCTCCGGGGTCGGGCTGGCACTCGCCCGGCAGGTCATGATCGCCCACGGCGGTTTTATCCGCCTGGGTCAAAAAAGTGACACCGGTGCGATCTTTACGCTTACGTTCTGAGGGCATTCGACCAAAGGCGAATGTAAGTAACAACCACGATGTCGACGCCCTGTTCCAGCAGAGATGATGGGGCGTGCTGTGCTGCCTGGTCGGCGCACGCAAGGGAAAACACGCGCAAGGACGCGGCAAAAGAACACTCAGCCGGCAGGCAACCAGCCCGAACGCATCCATGCTGCATCAGGGGAGAGTTGTTATGCCCGCCCACGAAACCTTCTATGAGGTGATGCGCCGTCACGGCGTCACCCGCCGGAGTTTCCTCAAGTTCTGTAGCCTTACCGCGGCTGGTCTGGGTCTCGGACCCGAATTTGCCGGTAAGATCGCCCACGCCCTGGAAACCAAGCCACGGACCCCCGTGATCTGGCTGCACGGGCTGGAGTGCACCTGCTGCACCGAGTCGTTCATCCGCTCGGGCAACCCACTCGCGGGCGACGTCATCCTGTCGATGATCTCGCTGGACTATGACGACACGATCATGGCGGCGGCAGGCCACCAGGCCGAGGAGATCCTCGAGCAGACCATCGAGAAATACGACGGCCAGTACATCCTCGCCTGCGAAGGCAACCCGCCGCTGAACGAAGACGGCATGTATTGCATACAGGCCGGTCGCCCGTACGTCGAGAAGCTCCGCCACATGGCCGATCACTGCAAGGCGATCATCGCCTGGGGTTCCTGTAGGCCGCACGGCCCAACCCGACACAGGCGGTGCCGATTCACAAGGTAATCACGGACAAGCCGATCATCAAGGTTCCCGGTTGTCCGCCGATCGCGGAGGTCATGACGGGCGTCATTACCTACATGCTCGCATTCGGCGAGCTGCCCGAACTCGATCGCCAGGGCCGGCCCAAGATGTTCTACGGTCAGCGCCTGCACGACAAGTGCTATCGACGGCCGCATTTCGACGCCGGCCAGTTCGTGGAGAGGTTCGACGACGAAGGCGCGCGCAAGGGCTACTGCCTCTACAAGGTGGGCTGCAAGGGACCGACGACGTACAACGCCTGCTCGACGGTTGAATGGAATGGCGGGCTCTCGTGGCCGGTCAAGTCGGGTCACGGCTGTCTCGGCTGCGCCGAAGACAATTTCTGGGACAAGGGCAGTTTCTACAGCGCCGTCACCAACTTTGGCGTGATGGGCGGAGTCGAAGCCAACGCAGACAAAGTCGGCAAGGTTCTGGCCGGCGCAGCTGCCGTAGGCGTCGCCGCACATGCGGTCGCCAGCGTTATAGCGAAGGGTAAGAAATCAAAGTCGGCAGAGGAGGTGAGCAATGGCTAGCGTAACCACACCGAACGGGTTCGAACTTGACGACAGCGGCCAGCGCGTCGTCGTCGATCCCATCTGTCGTATCGAAGGCCACCTTCGCATCGAAGTCAACGTCGACGAGAATAACGTCATCCGTAACGCCGTCTCGACGGGCAACATGTGGCGTGGCCTCGAAGTCATACTGAAAGGCCGCGACCCGCGCGACGCCTGGGCGTTCACGGAACGTATTTGTGGTGTTTGCACCGGTGTTCATGCGCTGATTTCCTGCCGCGCGGTCGAGGATGCTCTCGATATCGATATACCAGCGAACGCCAATTCGATCCGCAACCTCATGATGCTTGCGCAATACACGCAGGACCACCTCGTGCATTTCTATCATCTGCATGCGCTGGACTGGGTTGACGTGGTCAGCGCGCTCAGCGCGGACCCGGTCGCGACTTCACAGCTGCAGCAGTCGATCAGTTCGTGGCCAAAATCGTCGCCCGCCTATTTCCGGGACGTGCAAAACAAGATCAAGCGCTTCGTCGAGTCCGGCCAGCTCGGACCGTTCGCGAACGCCTACTGGGGCAGCCCGGCGTACAAGCTGCCGGCTGAAGCAAACCTCATGGCCGTAACGCACTATCTCGAAGCGCTGGAGATCGTAAAGATCCACACGATCTTCGGCGGCCGCAACCCGCATCCGAACTGGCTCGTGGGCGGCATGCCGTGTTCGATCAACGTCAACGAGACCGGCGCTGTCGGCGCGATCAATATGGCGTGGCTGAACCAGGTCTCCGACATCATCAACAACGCCATTACGTTCATCGACCAGGTCTACATTCCGGACCTTACGGCAATCGCGTCCTTCTACAAGGACTGGGGCTTCGGCGGCGGGCTCTCGAGCAAGAACGTCATGTCCTACGGCGAGTTCCCCGCGATCCCGAACAACTACACGAACGAATCGTGGATGTTGCCGAACGGGGCGATTCTCAATGGTGACCTCGGCACCGTGTACGACGTCGATCCGCGCGATCCCGAACAGATACAGGAATTCGTGGAGCACTCCTGGTACACCTACCCGGACGAGGCCGCGGGCCTGCATCCGTGGGACGGCGTGACCGAGCCCAACTTCCAGCTGGGACCGAACGCGAAGGGCACCAAGACGAACATCGAGGCTATTGACGAGGGTGCCAAGTACTCCTGGCTGAAAGCGCCTCGCTGGCGCGGTAACGCCATGGAGGTGGGCCCGCTGGCACGCTACCTCGTGGCGTATGCACGCGGGCACGAGGAGGTCAGGGCTCAGGTCGACGGATTGCTTGCGGCGCTGGATCTGCCGGTTACCGCACTGTTCTCGACCCTTGGCCGGACCGCCGCACGCGGCCTCGAGTGCTCGTTCACCGCGCACAAGATGCGCGAAGTGTTCGACGGCATGATGGCCAATCTCAAGACCGGCGATACCGCCACGGCAAACATGCAGAAGTGGGAGCCCGCCACCTGGCCGGCGGACACCAAGGGTGTCGGTTTCGGTGAGGCACCGCGCGGCGCACTGGGCCATTGGGTCCATATCCAGGACGGCAAGCTGGCGAATTACCAGGCCATCGTGCCGACGACATGGAACGCGTCGCCGCGTGATCCGAAAGGCAATATAGGCGCTTACGAGGCGGCGCTGCTGGGTACGCCGATGGCGGACCCGTCGCAGCCGCTCGAGATCCTGCGCACGATTCACAGCTTCGATCCGTGTCTCGCCTGCGCATCGCATGTTATGTCGCCGGACGGCCAGGAACTCGCGACGGTGAAGATTCGCTGAGGAGGTCAGGGATATGCAAGGTAGTGCAATAAGCAGTGCAGAGCAGGGCCGACACCGGGAACCGGTGTACGTCTTCGAGTTGCCGGTCCGGGTCTGGCACTGGGTGCATGCGCTCTCGATTGCGGTGCTGGCGGTAACCGGTTACCTGATCGCCAATCCGCTGTCGAGCCCCGCAGGTGAGGCGAGCGAGAATTTCCTGATGGGCAACATGCGGCTGGTGCATTTCATTGCCGGTTACGTGTTCACCATCGGTTTCCTCGTTCGCATCTACTGGGCGATCGTCGGCAACAAGTACGCGCGCGAACTCTTCTACCTGCCCGTCTGGAGTGGCAAGTGGTGGGGCGAACTCATCGAGGAGGTGAAGTACTATCTGTTCCTGCGCCGCGAAGCGCCGCTGACTGAAGGGCATAATCCACTTGCGCAGACGGCAATGTGGCTCTTAAACACGGTGCTCGCTCTCTTCATGATAGGCACGGGCTTCGCCCTGTACTCGGAAAACCTGGGCCTGGGCAGCTGGGCCGATCGATGGTTCGGCTGGATCGTGCCGGCCATGGGCGGTTCGCAGAACCTGAGGATGTGGCACGACTTCGGCATGTGGTTATTCATCATGTTTGCCATCATCCATATCTACATGGCATTCCGCGCCGAAGCGATGGGCGGGCAGAGCAGCCTCAGGACGATGGTCGACGGCTGGCGGCGCTACAAGGACTGAGGACGCGCCATGGCCACTAACGTCCCGCAGGAACGGGAGACGGATTGGAATACCCTTGTCCTGGGCATCGGCAACCTGCTCTGGGCTGATGAGGGATTCGGCGTTCGTTGCGTCGAACGTCTCAACGCGGGCTATGATTTTCCAGAGTCTGTGCGGGTCATGGATGGTGGCACGCAGGGGATTTTCCTGCTGCCGTGGGTCCGCTCGGCGTCGCGGCTGCTGATTTTCGACGCGATCGATTTCGGTCTCGAACCCGCGACGCTGAAACTGATAACGGGCGACGACGTACCGCGCTACATGGGCGCGAAAAAAGTCAGCATGCACCAGGCCGGATTCCAGGAAGTGCTGTCGTCGGCGCAGCTGTCCGGCGAGTTTCCGGACGAGCTTGCGCTGGTCGGTGTGCAGCCGGAACTCCTGAACGACTACGGTGGCAGCCTGACGCCAGCCGTCAAGGCCAGGATCGAGCCGGCAATACAGCTCGGTCTGGACGTACTCCGCGGGTGGGGAATCGAGGTGACGCTGCGCTCGGCGCCGCTTACCAGCTCCGAGCTTATCGGACCCGGAGCAATGGATATGCAGGATTACGAGCAGGGTCGTCCGTCGGCCGGGGGGAAGACACGATGACACACGTGCTGGTCGATCGGCTGATGACCGAGTTGGGCTATACGGAAATCGACGCTCAAAACCACGACGCATTCGTCGCAAGGGATGGCATGAACGTGCTGTTTTTTCCGGGCGACCCGAACACGGTCAAGGATGCCACCGACGTCGCGGTCGTCTTGCCGGAGCTTGTTGCTGCGTTCGACGGGCAGCTGAATCCCGGCGTCGTTACGGATACCTTCGGCGACGGCAAGGACCTGAAACGAAAGTATGGATTCAGTCACTTTCCCGCGCTCGTGTTCGTCCGCGGAGGCGAGTACGTTGGCGCGATTTCACGGATACAGGACTGGGCGGACTACCTCGAACAGATAAGCGAGCTGCTCGTCGCGCCGCCACGCCGCGCGCCGGGTTTCGGAATACCCGTCGTAACGGAGGGCAACGCATGAATATCAGGGACATACCGGTACGCGTCGTCGGTCCCGGCAGCCAGCCGACCGGCAGCGATGGCGACGCGGTCACGTACATGGACATGCCGAGCGACATGTCGAAGTTCGTCGCGCCTCTGATGCCGGAAGCGGAAGACGTGTTGCTGATGGACGGTGTGCGAGAGGCGATGCAATGGCTGCTGTCGGCGCTTGATGGCTACGTGCCTGGCCGCGAGCCGGTGCTGGCGGACCTGAGCGCGCTGGACGAGGAAAGCAGGGATGTCGTCAACCAGATCCTCGGTGAGGGTGAGGTCAGCATCGTTTGCGACGGCCAGGTACGTGCGCGCACGCAGGAGTCGGTGCTCGCCGGCGTATGGCGTACGCTGTTCTTCGACAGCGACGATCGCGTCGTCTGCGACCTGCTGGAAGTGGCCGACGTGCCGACCGTGGTCGGATTTGCTGCAGAGAGCGATGCTGCCGTCGATGCGTCGCCGGAAGGGGTCAACGAGGAACTGGCGAACGCGCTGCCGATTCTCGTCGAACTGCAGTCGCGCCACGAACGGTACGTCGCGGGCGGTTCGGCGCATTCGATCAACCTGACGTTGTTGCCCCTGTCGGAAGCCGAAGTCGAGTTCATCGACCAGCGGCTGGGCCGGGGCCCGATAGACGTCCTGTCCCGCGCCTATGGCAAGTGCGAGGTGATCAGTTCGGGCACTGCTGGCATTTGGTGGGTGCGCTACTACAATTCCATGGGTGTACTGATTTTGAATACCCTCGAGGTGGTGGAAGTGCCAGGTGTCGTCAAGGCGGCGCCCGAGGACCTCGCCGATTCGGCAGAGCGTCTGAAAGAGATCCTCGAGCCCTACTGGTCCGAGGTCGCGTGACGGGTCCGGAGGACGGCGAGGCACACTCCCGGCTCAGCGACGACAGTTGCCTCGAGTGCCGGATCTGCTGGTACGTTTACGATCCTGCAGTCGGCGATCCGGTCGAGCAGGTACCGCCTGGTACGCCGTTCCTCGAGTTGCCGGGGCACTGGCGGTGCCCGCAGTGTGACGCTGAGCCGAGCGCATTCCTGCCCGTGGAGGGCTGACATGACGATCAAAGTTGCGGATCTTGTCGCTCGCTACCAGGCGATCCACGAGGAGCGGATGCGCGACCTTCCGATCGTCAACCCGAGGCTCGCTGTCGAGGCCGTCGGTTTCGAACAGTGGGAGGACAAGGACCTGGGAGTGCTGATCACACCCTGGTTCATGAATCTCGTGCTGCTGCCGGATACCGGCAAACTCGCAGATCTTCCGCAGGGCGAACGGGTCGAGTGCCGGTTCCCGTCGGGGCCCTGCGAGCTGACGGTTTACCGGGACGAGGAGCTCGGAACCTACCTCGCGGCGGTCCTGTTCCGGACTGTCGCGGACTTCCCGGACCAGGACGTCGCGCGCGCGGTTGCCGAAGAGGCGCTGGCGAACGTGCTTGCCGAGCCGTCCGCAAAAGACACCGGGACCGTAAGCCGCCGCAGCCTTATCACGGGGCTCAAGGCGTCCTGATGCATGAACTGTCCGTGTGCCTGTCCCTGCTGCGGGAGGTGGAGCGGATCGCCCGGGAGAATGACGCTGGCCGGGTGACGAAGATCGCGGTAACCGTGGGTCCGCTCTCGGGCGTGGAGCCCGATCTTCTGCAGAGGGCCTATCCCCTGGCGGTCGCGGGCACTATTGCCGAGCATGCCGAGTTCCAGATCGACGTCGCCGGTATCGTCGTGAAGTGCAGCCAGTGCGGGGCCGAATCGGCCGCGAAACCGAACCGGTTGCTCTGTGGAGAGTGCGGGGATTACAGGACCAATCTCGTGAGCGGCGACGAGATGGTGCTGAAAAGCCTGGAGCTCGACGACATAGGCACTGCTACGGCGGATTGACCGTCCCGTCCTTGCCCATCTCCTGTCGCGACAGGGACAACTTCAGCCATGGCGGGGCAATCACGGTCGTCACGATTACCATGAGCGCGATAGCCGCGAAGATCGAGTCGTCGATAACGCCGAGTGTCCGGCCGATGGCCGCGAACACGAGGCCTACCTCGCCCCGCGGCACCATGCCGATTCCGATCACCCAGCGCGACGACGACTGGAACGCGCCGAGCCCACAGACGAGCTTGCCGACGATTGCGGCGACGAGCAGACCACCTGCGAGCGTCACGACCGGCCAGGAGAAGAACGTCTCGAGTTTCACCTGGATGCCGATCAGGATGAAGAAGATCGGCACCAGGATGACCTCCAGCGGCATGATCAGTTCACGAATGCTGACCACGCGCTCCTCCTTCTCGCCGACGTGCTCGCGAAAGTAGCTGTCGTGCAGCACGATGCCGGCCGCGAATGCACCGATGATGGTCGCAAGGCCGGCGAGGTTGGCCATCCAGGCCAGCAACATCACGAACAGGTAGGACGTAAACATCTTGGCCTCGACGATATCGAGCCGCCCGAGGACGCTCGCGGCGAAGCGGACGATGACCGGCCCCAGGGTTGCAGCAGCAATGAGGAACAGGGACGAAACCACGATAACCGTAGTGATATCGGTGATATTGACGCTCCCGCTCACGATGATGCCCGAGACGACCGCGAGCAGGACGAGGCCGAGTATGTCGTCGCCGACCGCGGCACCGATGATGATATGGCCTTCCCGGGATTTTTCGCGGCCCATCTCCTGCAGCACGTTTGCCGTGATGCCCACGCTCGTAGCAGCGAGGGTCGCGGCGATGAACAGGTCCGAATTGAGTGCCAGGTCCGGTCTGAGTACGCGGGTGACCGCGAATCCGAGCGTAACGGGCGCGACTACACCTATGATGGCGACGCGCAGTGAGTCGGCGCCGACGACGCGCATTTCGCTGAGGTTCGTCTGCAGGCCCACCATGAACAGCATGAAGATGACGCCGTAGCGCGAGAACGCGTCCACGATCTGTGCGACCTGCATGACCTGCCCGCCGTGGGGGCCGGTGATGATGCGCACGATCTGCGGGGCCGTCTCGGCGCCGAATGTGCTGCTGGCGACGACGTCGATGGGCGCGCCGGCCAGCGTCAGGTTGACGACGTCGAAGACGCGCGGTCCTTCCCGCAAGACGGTGATCAGGTCGAAGCCGAGATACCAGGCGATATTACCGAGCAGGATGCCCATTATCAGTTCGCCGAGAACCGTAGGCTGGCCGAGTTTTCGCGCGGCGACCCGGCCGATCACGGCGAACGCGAGGATACTCGTCACCCCCAGGATCACCGGGGCGATGGGATCGCCGTGGGTGATCGGGGCAAGTTCATTCATGGTCTACGCCACTGTCAGGACTTTCAGCAGATTCGGGGTAGCGGGTCGTCCTCGAGTTCCTCGAGGAATCGCTCCCCACCAAGTTCGGTTTCCAGGATGACGCGCGTGTCCGACGCCGAGATACGACCGATTCGTGCCGCGTCCTCGCCTTCGTCGAGCGCGCGCCACGCGGCGAGCGCAGCGTCGGCCTGGTCCGGCGCCACGACGGCCACTACCCGGCCTTCGCAGGCGAGGTAATAGGGATCGTAGCCGAGCATGTCGCAGACCGCCTGTACCGGGTCGCGCACCGGTATCGTGGGCTCGAAGCGCACGCCCATCCCGGTAGCCCGGTGGATCTCGTGCGCAATCGAGGCGATGCCGCCGCGCGTCGGGTCGCGCATGAAACGCAGCCCGTCGAAGCCGAGCAGTGTTTCCGTCAACGCCATGACCGGGCCCGCATCCGAAACGAGGTCGCCGCGCAGTCCGAAATCCTCGCGCGCGAGCATCACGGCCGTGCCATGGTCGCCGACCGGGCCGCTGACGATAATCACGTCGCCATCCTCGATGCGATCGAGCGACGGCACCACGCCCGGCAGACGCACGCCGACGCCGGTCGTCGCGAGGTACAGGCCGCCGCCTTCACCCCGCCGCAGCACCTTGGTGTCCCCGGCCGCGATGCGTACCCCGGACTCCCGCGCGGCCCGCGCGAGGCTGGCGACGATGCGGTCGAGGGTGGCGATCTCGAAGCCCTCCTCGATGAATGCGTTGAGCGTCAGGTACAGGGGCCTGGCCCCGGCGACCGCGAGGTCGTTGGTCGTGCCGTGCACGGCCAGCGAGCCGATATCGCCGCCGGGAAACTCCAGCGGCTGCACGGTAAAGCCGTCGGTCGTGATCAGGACTTCGCCGCCGTCCAGGGCAATCGGAACCGCATCCGCCTGCGTGTCGAGCTCTTCCCTGCCGAGGTGACGCGCGAAGATCTCCTCGATGAGTTCGCGCATGAAACGGCCGCCATTGCCGTGCGCCAGGGAGATGCGGTCGTCTTCCATCAGTTGCCTGGATTCGCGGCGGCCTGGCCGTAGCAGAGCGCGGCATCGTTGCACGGCAGCTGCTCCGGCAGGTAGACGTCGAAGCCCCGTCGGCGCAGGCCTTCGATTGCGAGTTCGGCCAGCAGGCGATTCTGGAATACGCCGCCGCACAGGCCCACCTGGTGAATGTCGTGCTCGTAGTTGACACGGCAGGCCTGCTGCACGATGACCTGCGCGAGACTGGCATGGAAGATCTCCGAACGCTCCTGCGGGCTGCGCTCGCGGTCGGCGATGATTTCCAGCAGCGGTTCCCAGTCGCTGCTCAGAACGCCGTTCCTGCCGCGCATGAGCGACAGGTATACCGGGTGCCGCGGACTGTGCGCGAGGGACTCGAGTTGCATCGGCCCCTGCGCTTCGAAGCTGGTGTGGGTCTGGCCGCAGATCA
>WOR8_10007289_pt1 | contig 12422 bp, 8 predicted proteins | sample DeeMarSeWOR38_10_FD_19890 | JGI IMG/M metagenome (IMG submission 19890) | reverse complement strand
TTGAAAATGACTTTGTAGATAACGGTGATGGTACGGTGACTGATAGAGCAACTGGTCTAATGTGGCAGAAGGACGGTTCGCCAAAGCCTCTCACCCTCAAACGTGCTACATATTACATAAGTAGCCTTAACGATAAACGATTTATGGGATATTCGGACTGGAGAATGCCTACCGTCGAAGAACTTGCTTCTCTTATTAGAAAAAATGTAAAGAGAGGATTACACATTAATCCACTCTTTGCCACAAAACAGAAACCCTGCTGGAGTTCAGATAGCGGTTTTGTAGAGGATAGGGAGATGAAAGATGTATGGATAGTCAGCTTTATTGAAGGTAAAGTCGTCCTACAGGTACTGTCAGATCACACACATATGATATTCGATTATCCGGAAACTTATTATGTAAGGGGCGTTCGCTCTGCAAGATGATGAACTATTTTTTGTCTCGCTTTAATTATAATCTCAATATCTTGTACCAGATTAAATTTTATGAAAGTGTGAATTAAGGGATGTTATCCGCACTTTTGCATCTGGGAGAGTGGGTAACAGTTGAAATCTCTCAGCGAATTGGTGCAGTTTTTCGCTCCCCTTTCTCTCTATCTTTCTCTTCCATGCTCATCGTCTCATGTGGTAAGGTACAATCCTTTGCCAGTGCTTGCGTCAAGTCAGGTTTGGGAGAACTGGATACTAACCCTGACTGAATTATCGGATATTTGAGGTATGATATGTCACATGAGCCGAAAATACTGATAGTGGACGATGACCCTACATTGTGCAGAAGTCTGAAGGTATTTCTCAGAGACAAATACTCCAATATAGTCACGGCTTTTAGCGGAAAGGAAGCTATAGAACTACTCGCATCTGATACGTTCGATCTTATTCTTTTAGATGTATTCATGCCAGACATAAATGGCTATCAAGTGATGGATTACATAAATAGAAAGGGTTTAAGAACTTCAGTCATCTTAATATCGGCATATGCTCCCACCGAACTGGAAAAGGAAACCCCTCCAAAGGGTGCCTACGATTCTATAATGAAGCCATTCGATCTTGAAAAACTGGTGACAACAGTTCAGAATGCTCTCAACAGAAGATGATTCCTGAGATCAAACGAGCATAAATCACTCAAATCATCTACCTCCAGTGTAAAACCGACTGAGAAAGTGTGTCCTGTTTGTGGGAGTAAGTTGCCAAAACCTGAGAAACCTTGCCTGACTCCAACATCTTGTGCCAGATTGAATTTCAATAAAGTGTGGATTAAGGGATGTGATCTACAGTTTGCTTCTTACTGTTACTAATTTTCTTTGTCACACAAATTTAATTGAGAATGGTGGTTTTTCGTATTTACATGGATAAGCCCAATATTTTATCCTGAGTTTAGTGAAATCTCCTCTGTTGATTCATTCTACTGCGATTATACCCACTGTCTTGTCCTTCTAAATCGGAAATTCGCTGGTTGCTAAGAGGGTAGAAAAAAGGAAAAGAAAGAAATGAAGCGGTTCATCTGCTTGCTATTTACTGTCGGATTTCTGAGCATGGCCCCGCAGTCTCTTGCTAAGGAGAACAACGATGGCCCCTACAACTCTGGCCTGAAAGGAAAGACCATTTCCATAGTCTATGGAGGCGCTGAAGAAGCACGAGCAATCGAAAGGACATACAGCATGGAATTTGCCATCGCCCCTGTCGACGACGGCAGTCCTGTATATGAGAAAGCAATCATAGTAAAAAGTGACGAGCAAGGAAAGTTTGAGGTTGACCTACCACCAGGAAAATACTGGATAGGTCCTAAGAAGAAAGCTCTAGACCCGAAGAAATTTGAAAGTTCTGCTGAAGGGCCCATTATATTCCGAGAAAAAGTGGCGGTTGTGAAGAAAGATAAATTCACCCATGTTGATGTGATTCTGGAAGGATATGCCCCTTAAATCATACAACTGGCAAATCTTCTAACCGGACTGAAGCAGCTAGCAAAAGGGTAAAGAATTATCGGAAACAGCGCCAGCAAATATCTTTGATACTTTTTCCACCGCAGCCATCCTCAGCAGAACCAGTACCTACTGAAGCATAAACTTTGAAATCCTGGCTACGCTGAAAACGATGTTGATCCAACGTTGAAGGAGAAACTCTTGGATTACCCTTTCTCATATTTAAACGAGAGGAGCGCAGCCTTTTTCCCAAGTCTAAGAGGGTTTCTCCTTAACTCCATGATTTATAACCAACATCTTGCAGATACCAATTCTCATTGAAATACTTCTGAAAAATTATTTTTGCAACGTTCAACAAGAACCTTTGCATGGCGGTAAATTGAAGGTTTAGCCATATAAAAATAGTGGAAGGAGGTGTTGCTTATGAGGGATTAAGAAACTAGGTGGATTACAAATGTTTATTACAAGAGGGATTTTGCATTAAGAAATCAGATACTTTCGGAGATGATTGCAATGAAAAAGAAGATTTGCATTAGACTAGTATCAATCGCTCTGGGTTTGCTTTTGGTCGGCAGTGTCTCTATCCTGTCATACGCCGAAGCTCCTCCGGTAGCGGAGCCCCCAGAAGCGGCGCCCCCCGAGGCATCTTTGGAAGAGACCGAACCCCTCCTCACAAAAACGCTCTTTGCTCCTAAGGAGACGCCACCTATCGTTAGCGTCCTAACTTCTGCTGGATCATTGTGGGAGTGGATGCCCCAGGGTCCTGGTCCTACTGAAGATGGACAGGTAACTATTCCCCCGGACGACCTGGTAACTGGAGCCGTTCACACAGTTGTGGCCCATCCAACTGATCCTGACACTCTCTATCTAGGTGCTGTGAACGGCGGCGTCTGGAGAACCACAAACGCAACTGATCCTAATCCGAACTGGACACCGCTGACAGACCAGTTTCCTTCCTTGTCGATCGGCGCGCTAGAGTTTGACCCCACGGATGCGACCAATCAGACCTTGGTGGCGGGAATCGGCCGATACAGTAATTTCGGCAGAAGAGGCGGGCCCCGAACTGGTTTGCTGCGGACCACGGATGGCGGCAGCACCTGGGTCCAGCTTGGGGATGTTGATCTTGCGGGAAGAAATATTTCGGGCGTTGGACCCCGCGGCAATATCATTTTAGTAGCTGTTAATACGGGCACTCAACCTGGTATGTACCGCAGCACGGACGGTGGTGCAAACTTTCAGTTCATCTCGGGCTTGAATGGCCTGAACAACGGTCCTGTCTTTGACCTGGTTGGAGATCCAGGTAATCAAAATCGGTTTTATTCGGGAGTAGGTGGAGCGAATGGGGGTGTGTTCCGTACCGACGATGCCGGTGCCAGCTGGACTAACGCGACAGATGCTGCCATTGGCGGACTGGTTGGAGTGGGGACCGGCAACATTGAGTTGGCAGTACATGACGATACTGCTGCTGGCACCAATGCGGTTTACGTTGCTGTCTGTAATCCTGTTCCGAACGCCGGGCAGCAGCTTGCAGGCATTCTAAGATCGGCAAATCAAGGCGGAGCCTGGACTGCTATGGATCTACCGCAGACGAATGAGGCAGGCACCACTGTTGGCATCCACTGGGGTGGTCAGTGTGGAACCAACCTCTCAGTCGTAGCTGATCCGACAAACGACCAAATTGTCTATGTGGGTGGTGATGTGCAGCCTAATCCGTTTCCAAACTCAATCGGCGCTACTGACTTTGAAGGTCGACTTTTTCGTGGGGACGCGAGCATTGCTCCCACTGGAGCTGTTCCATCCCCGCAGTGGACCGCACTGACCCACAATGGCACAGGCGGTGGCACTGCACCTCACGCTGATTCGCGCGAGATGGTGTTTGATGCTAATGGTGAGATCATCGAGGGTGATGATGGCGGCATTTATCGCCGGACCAGCGCGGGTAGTACAACAGGAGATTGGGAATCCGTTATTGGTGATCTTCAGGTGACAGAGTTTCACGACATTGCCTACGACACCAACTCAAATATCCTCATAGGTGGTGCCCAAGACACGGGGACACCGCAGCAGATTACCACTGGTGGAACAACCTGGGACAGTGTCGACACAGCTGATGGTGGTGATGTCGCTGTTGACAATATCACGCTTGCAGGATCGAATCAGTCTATTCGTTACTCCAGCAGACAGCGCTTGGGTGGTTTCCGTAGGGCAACTTATAATGCGAGTAATACTCTGCTAGGTACCGTTTTTCCGGCACTCACAACGGGAAGTGGGACCACGTTGGTTACTGGCTCATTAGGAAACGTCCAGTTCAAGACCCCCGTTAAACTGAATGAGATTGATCCTAATCGCCTTGTTATTGGCGGTGGAAACAACATTTGGGAATCCTCAGATCAGGGCGACAATCTGGACGAAGTTGTGGACGGATTTGGCAACGGCGTAGGCGTAAATAGGCCGCATGCTATTGCTTACGGCGGAAGAAGTGGCGGCGTGGATAATCCGGATGTTTTGTATGTCGGATCTGGCAATCAGGTGTTCATTAGAACAGCTGCGGGAGGAGCCCTCAATGCCTCGACAGCACTGCCCGCTGGCGCGGGGGTCGTTTGCGATATTGAGCTCGACCCTGACGACTGGAGAACCGCATATGTAGTTGACGCAAACCAGGTGTTCGTTACGGATGATGCCGGTGTAACCTGGACTGACATCACCGGTAACCTGGCAGATAATAACCTGCGAACTGTCGTGTTCGTCCCAGCGACAGGGGATATTGTCCTGGTTGGTGGCGAAAGTGGTGTTTTCGCGATGCGGAGCGGGACACCCGGCGTCTGGGCTGAGATTGGCACAGGACTCCCGGAAGCTCCCGTATATGAACTGGATTACGATGATGCGGACGATGTCGTTGTTGCCGGTACGCTCGGGAGGGGTGCGTGGCTCCTCTCTGATGTGAGTGTAAATGTAAACATCCCACCGATTTGTGACGCCAATGGTCCCTATATCCAAAGCTGCCAGGGGACGAATACGGCAGTGATGCTAGACGGCACAGGCTCCAGCGACCCTGATCCAGGCGATGCACTGACGTACTCGTGGACTACTGATTGTGCTGGAGCGACGTTTGACGATCCCACTAGTCCGACGCCGACGCTTACCGTGGATTCATCTCCTGGTTGCTTTGTGCAATGCAATGTATTACTGACTGTGACCGACAGCGCCGGAGAATCGAGTAACTGCTCGGCTACGGTAACGATATTCGATTCAACTCCCCCGGTAATTAGCTGTCCAGCGGATACCACTATTGAGTGTGATGAATCCACTGCCCCGACCAATACAGGCAATGCAACGGCTCTAGACACGTGTGACCCCAGCCCCCTTGTTACCTACGCGGATGTGGTTACTCCTGGTATATGTCCTCAGGAAGAGATAATTACGCGGACCTGGACGGCGACTGATGAATGTGGAAACTCCAGTGAGTGCACACAGAGTATTAATGTAGTGGATACCACTCCACCGGTCATCCAAAATGTCACAGCAAATCCGAATGATCTCTGGCCTCCGAACCACAAGATGGTCCAAGTCACCGTTGTAGCGACCGCCACTGACAATTGCGACCCTACCCCAGACTGCACCATCTCCAACGTGAGCAGCAATGAACCGGTCAACGGTCTCGGTGATGGCAACACGGCTCCTGATTGGGTCATCACTGGGGATCTCACTGTGGACCTAAGGGCCGAGCGCTCCGGCAAAGGCGATGGCAGGATTTATACAATCGAGGTCACGTGCACCGATGAATGCGGCAACAGCTCAACGGCAACAGCAGGAGTCACTGTGCGCCACGATAAAGGTAAATGATAGGACAAGAAGTAGCCCCAAATTAGTCTGATTGCTAAGCATAATGAGAAAGGCAGGGTCAGCAATGGCCCTGTCTTTCATCTTTCCTGGGACTTCATATACTTTAATCTACACTATTCAGTTTGAGACCAAGCTACCAAATTCTGTACTGAGTTCCTGGAGGCGAAAGTGTGAATTAAGGGATGTAATCCACAGTTTCGCAATGGTCCAGTTGGAGTCTGTGTTTCTAACCAATTTCTACACTCTCTCCTGAAACTACTGGTTTTTTGCCACCATTTTCTAATGACTTTTACCGCACAGCGTTTCTTCTATTTTTCTGTATAATAGCGATTAGTTAATTATATTAGTATCCTACCTTTTTAGTAGGCTTGCAACCATATCATTCTCAATATAGTTTGACTTCGCATGGGGGGGGCAATGAACCTCAAATGCGGCCCTTTTGGCTCCCAATAGAATTTTGCTAGCTCTATTGGGAGTCTGGAAGATTACCTAGAATCCAGTTCAAAGTTCCCTCTGTAGCTCATCCTCAAGAGAAAGTACTGCCCGTTTTTTCCCAATCCTCGCTGGTTTGAAAATCAGTCACTCCACGCATCAATTCTATCACTCTAGAAATAGTCATGTGGTGAAGCTCTCATACTGCCTTGAAAGAAGTATCTCTACTACCCTCGCGGCCAATTGAATTTGGCCGTTCCACGTAGAATTTAACAGAAGGAGGCACATCATGAAGCGGTATTCTATTCTCTTGGCTGCGGTTACATTTCTCGCAATGTTCATAGCAACGACCACCCCGGCCAAGGCTGCGTTCCCAGGCGGGAACGGCTACATCGTTTTCAACAGCGACCGAAGTGGTACAGACAATTTCAGGATTTACCGGATGAATCCGGATGGGAGCGCCCAGGCCCGACTGCCCTTCGATGCCTTCAATTGCTATGATACTACTCCTGCGTGGTCACCCGACGGCAGTCGCATCGCCTTTGAAAGCAAACGCGATTTCGGTTACGGACGCGAGGTCTACGTCATGAACGCAGATGGTAGCAACCAAATCCGTCTCACCAACAACTCCGCCAATGATTCTAATCCGGACTGGTCACCTGACGGCAGTCGCATCGCCTTCAACAGCAACCGCGATGGCGACTACGAGATCTACGTCATGAATGCGGACGGCAGCGGATTGATCAATCTCACTGACGACCCAGCCAACGACTATGCTCCTGTGTGGTCACCCGACGGCAGTCGCATCGCCTTCAACAGCAACCGCGATGGCGACGACGAGATCTACGTCATGAATGCGGACGGCACCGGATTGATGCAACTCACCGACAACACCGCTAGCGATAACACACCAGACTGGTCGCCTGACGGGACCCGCATCGTCTTCGAAAGCACACGGGACCCAGAAAGCATCCACGCCGAGATCTACGTCATGAATGCGGACGGCACCGGACAGATCCGTCTCACAACCAACTCCTCTCAAGACTACTCACCGAGCTGGCAGCCCATTCCTCAGGATGTAAATTTTGAAATTCGCGGCGAACCGATCCCAATCCCGTCTGCTCATTCGGGGGCGTATGTTCGGTATGTTGGAGATCTGGATGACGATGGGAAGCTCGATATTGTTTATGCATACGGTGACCCCTATTATTCTTATGTTATAGAGCGTGATGGAGACACTTTTGAACTCCGCGCCTCTCTATATGGCTACTGTCACGTTGTTGCTGAAGTCGATGGCGATGACTATCCGGATATGTTGGTGACTATAGGCAGTTCTGCCGCAAAGATTTTCGAAGCCACAGGCGATAATACTTATGGAGAGAAAAAGAGTATGTCTTTTCCAAGGAAGATCGAGTGGCCTACGAGAGTGGGAGATTCCGATGGGGATGGAAAAGGAGAGTTCCTGATAGGTGTAGAAGCTTATGGGGTCTATATTTATGAAGCCGCCAGCAATGATACCTATGCATACGAAGGAACTTTATCAGGTTCATCTCTCACAAATGTCAGGGACGCAGGGGTCTATGACTTGGATGCTGATGGGTATCCAGAGACGGTGATCACCCGTTATTACCCCTATAATCAAACTTGTGTTTTTAAGGGAATAAGTGGGACACGCACGCAGATGTTTTGCAGTACAGCAACTTTTGTTGCCCGATCCCTTGGTGATCTTGATGGTGATGGTCTAGGGGAAGTCATTGGCGATGATCTTCACCATGCCGGAGGATGGATCACTGAAAATTTATTGATTCTTGAGCTTAACGAAACTAACGATGGTTTCGATGAAGTTTACCGAGCTCCTATTCATCCTAACTCTTCTTATCGCTATCAAGCAGGGGATGTCATAGATTTCGACAGTGATGGTCAGTCGGAATTGTGGCAATTTCTTGATTCTGGCGGCTCTGGCTATCCTGATGCTTTTGCACTTGCCCATCTCGAAAAAAACACAATTAACACAATGACTCATTTCTACAACAGCGGCACTCTCCTTGAAAGCTTCACTGGGGAAGTTAGGGGCCTGCTGGCCATTGGCGACACAGATGGAGACGGCAGGTTTGAACTAGCCGTGGTGCAGGGAGATCAAATCCATATCCTTGAGCAGATTACCAATCAACCGCCAGTTGCCGATCCAAACGGCCCCTATACCGGTAATGAGGGCTCTCCAGTCATCTTTGATGGCGCTGGCTCTTCTGATCCCGACGGTGATCCGCTAACCTACGATTGGACTCTTGGAGACGACAATATTGGCACGGGCGAGACTCTTGTGCATACTTACGCCGACAATGGCGACTATGAAGTTTGCCTCACCGTCACCGATCCTGACGGGTTAACGGACACAAAATGCACAACCGCTACAATTGCCAACGTCGCTCCAACAGTGGGAGCAATCACCCCTGATCTGACTCTGGTAGAGGTGGGTACAACCATCAACGCGACTGCTAACTTTACTGACCCGGGCGCTGACGATACCCACACGGCTATTTGGGATTGGGATGATACTAACCAGTGCGACACGACCATAGATCTCAACTGCGATCTGATCCAGGGCGCTGGCTCTGGTAACGTGACTGGCAGCCACACCTACACCGCGCCCGGTGTTTACACAATCAGGTTAACGGTGACTGATAATGACGGGGGGTTGGGCGAGTCTGTCTTTCAGTTCGTTGTCGCCTATGATCCCTCGGCTGGATTTGTAACCGGCGGTGGCTGGATCAACTCTCCAGAGGGAGCTTACGCAGCCGATCCTGAATTAACCGGAAAGGCGAACTTCGGCTTTGTTTCTAAGTACAAGAAAGGAGCCACGATACCTACCGGCAACACTGAATTCCAGTTCAAAGCCGGAGACCTGAACTTCCACTCTGATAGCTATGAATGGCTAGTAGTCACCGGGAGCGATTATGCCAAGTTCAAAGGATCGGGCACAATCAACGGCGAGGGGGATTACAAGTTCATGCTCTGGGCTGGCGACGACGACCCAGACACCTTCCGGATCAAGATCTGGGAGGAAGATGACCTTGGAAACGAAACCGTAGTTTACGACAACGGTTTCCACCAAGAGATCGGAGGTGGTTCGATCAAAGTACACACAAAATAAAGGTGGTAAATCGAGCAAAAACAAGGGGCGGAGCATTGTGCTCTCGCCCTTCTTTTTTGCAGCTTTTCTGGTCGAAGTCTGCCTTGGCCACCTCAAATTTCACATTACATACTTTAATCCACACTCTTGCCTTTTTAGGCTAGGCACCACATTGAGTGTTGAGGTTCCTTGTGGTGAAAGTGTGAATTAAGGGATGTAATGTAAACTCTCTCAGCAATCGAGTTCGGTTCGCATTGTTCGATCTCATACCCCTCCAAACCCGTCCGTACTGCTCACCTCAAGTTCTACCTGGTTGCTTTGTACTTCATAAATTCCGGTTTTGATTTCGAGTAAAACATCTTGTATTATAGTCTTAATAGGTGAAGCTATGCTTACACTGACCTCATATAAAATTTGCCCAAAATGTGGCAGTTCTGGTCTAGACCGACTAAAAAGAAGCCGCTGGATGCGTTCGATAGCAGACAGCGAACTCTATGTGTGTATGAGTTGTGGTCAGATTTTTCTTTTTTCAGAGGTACTATTTTATTTTGGATTTTTTGCATTTTCATGTGGGATAACCCTGCTAGTATTGACTCTCACTGCAGATACAATAGGTTTTGGTTTTCCTGGTGCCGGAATCTTCGAAAAGTTAGGTTACGTAGTTAGTGCAGTTGTTATCATCCTGAGTTTCATCATTATGCATAAATCTAGATAGTAGCCGTTTGCCTCTTCACTCTGTAGGGTCTAGAAGATAGACTTAGAAATGGTTCTGCCTTTCTATTTGGAAAGTAGAGATTACATACTTTAATGCACACTTTGCCTTTTGCGACCAAGCCACAATATCTTGGTTTAAACTAAGAAAATGCGGAGTCCTTGGCGCCGCTTTTTTCATTGACAGATTTTCCTGGTTTTGGCTAACCTGCTTCCAGACATTACGAAGGTCTGGTTGCCTCGGACTTTCATGATGTCCTCGGGTTTGCCCCCATTGAACTTGGTTGCTGGACTGGTCGGTGGGGGCATTTTTTTTGCAAGCTACCTTAGACAAAAAGATCTTCTCATATATACTGATTTTCATTTTTCTCCTACCTGCGTGCAGTGGCAGTAAATATGTATGGAGAAGCGATCCGCCTTTACAAAGCTATAAAAATAGATATTTTTCTGTCTCCACTGTACCGATTATCTTATTTGATGGATATGGAGCATTTGCAGTAAAAGTAAAAAATAAGACCAAAAGAAATATCGAAGTAGATTGGAATAGAACAATTTTTATTTCTAGTGCCGGCCCTAATGGCGGTTTTATGTTTCAGGGTATTCCATACGAAAAAAGAAATGGTCTCATTTCTCCAGAGACTATTCCACCATACGGTACTCTTCGGAAAATAGTATTTCCAAACAACTTAATTGTGGAATCAGATGATTCTTGGATACATAAACCGATGGAGAAAGGTGAAAACGGATTATATATAACGGTTAAAGTTAATGGGAAGAATATGGGAGTAAAACTTACCTCGCACTTAGCAGAGAAACGAGAAAGAAAATTAGGAGACCACTTCTAACTTTAAGCAAGAAGGAATCTAATATACTCTGACCTCATCGATTCACTGCCAAAACCTGTGAAACATTGACAGCTCTCAACATCTTGTGCCAGATTAAATTTAAGGCAAGTGTAAATTAAGAGATGTAATCTCCACTTTGACGTGATCAGGGTGAGTTTATGTTTCTCATGTAATTGGCCAAAAATGTGAGGGTAGCAATGGAATTGGTTATCAAAGTTGTGGATATCAAAGGAACATGCCCGGTGTATAAACTAGGCAGCAAGATCACCTTGAAACAAGTAGCATCGATCCTTCCTTACTATGTGGCGCTAGCCAAAGGCGTCCACGCCAAGGATCTGGGCCTTTCTCAAGGGGGGTCATCAGAAGCGTATGTACAATGTCTTGATCCATGCGAAATCACGGGTGGAGGTACAGTGCGTTTCCAGATGTCAAGAAAGTGAGGGAGATGATAGTGGTCGGGAGAAGAAAATCACCACTCACCTACCCCACAGCATCCCACATTTTGTGTCAGATTTAATTCCAGCAAAGTGTGAATTAAGGGATGCACAGTTTCACTGTGGTCGAGGTTTCGTTTTCTATCCAGTCAAATCCGTCAGTACTGCCCATCTCACTCTTTCCCTAGTTGGCTAGGTTGACAGCTAGTGTCAAAATTAGTAATTATGCTACTCTTACTGGGGCTTTTATGCTGCCATAACTTGGGAGTAATTTAGGATTCAAGAATGCCCACAACACGCAGTACGATTAGGAGGGATTACTGTTGCGAAACGCAAGCGTATTTCTTGTCTCATGGCTGATAGTGCTTATTGCTAGCTGTTCTACCGTTTATCATGTCTCTTACGATTATGATAGGGGGACTGACTTTACCAAACTCAAGACTTATAGCTGGCTGCCTTTAAAACCCGAAGACCAAATAAGCAAGTCAAGTGAACAGCGTATTAAAACTGCGGTCAATAACCAATTAGCTTCCAAGGGCTACAAACTGGTGAGCGGATACAGATATGCCCATAAAATTGAAGCGGGCACGCTGCTCTTGGATTTTGTAATCCCCAGAGAATACAGGCTGATTTGGCGTGGTGAGGTAGCTGGCGTTTTAGACGACAGTTATTCTTCTGAAAAACTTGATAAACTGGTGAGCGAGGCTGTAGAGAAAATTCTAAAAGAATTTCCACCCCCTTATTCCCAAGAATTACCCATCGGCTTTTAAGTGCCACTGCGGAGCTTCAACTCCGTTTTCTATATTAACCGTCAATTACCTTATCTATGACGGACAGTGGCAGGAGATGTTGAATCCCTATCCAGAGAGTTTTACCCCAGCATTTTGTGCTGATGTCCCAAAAGTAAAAAGTGTGAAGTAAAGGACGTTATATGAAGCCCGAGTAGGCAAATAGGAAACTTCATATAACTCGATCATACATGCACTCGGGGGTCTTTGAATTCATTCAAGTCCCGGTCTCCGACGACTACCTACACACAGATCCTGAATACACTGTCGATGACCATTTCTCCTCATTCGAACAAACGCAATGGATCGAAACGGGTTGAT
>WOR8_10005318_pt1 | contig 12425 bp, 5 predicted proteins | sample DeeMarSeWOR38_10_FD_19890 | JGI IMG/M metagenome (IMG submission 19890) | reverse complement strand
CAACCTATCGATCCAAAATTTGCCCCTAGCATCCACAAAGCCGGCCATATCCCCTGACCCTTTGGCAAGGCAGCCCGAATATCTACTCTTCCATATTTAAAGGATTTTTTCCCCTGTGAGATAATCCTGGAAGACGTATAGTTCCTGCCACTGAAGTTTTCTTTTTTCGCCTCAATAATGAGGTATCCATTGTACACAGTTGTATTTTCTTCTCTGTAATACTGAAGCTCATTGTTTCCCCAGCCGTTAATTCCCGTTCCAATTTCATGCGTCCAGATTAAATCATTCAGCTCATTTCCCTCAAATTCATCCCTCCAAATCAAATTATAGCCTACATAAGAATCTGGTGAAGTATACCCTGAGTCCGGTATCGTTCCGCCTGTAGTAACCAGTACAGAAATTTCTGTGCTTTTTTCGATGTAAACTTCAGCAGTGGTATGTGCACGCACAGTAATGGTATAAGATCCGGACTCCGAATAGGTATACTCTATTTTACCATCATCATCTCTGACCGGCGTAGTTGAGTTACCATCTCCAAATTCAAACTCAAAATAATTGCTGTTTTCAGCGCTTGCTTCCATAATCACCTTTCCCGAGCCCGTTTCACTAACATCTGCAGTAATTGTCAGGTTAGATGGTGGCAGAATTGCTGGGGCAGTTTCTTCTTTACTACATGCAAAAAAACCTAAAAGAAAAAGTGCAATAAAGCTGGATCTAAATTTCATATTTACATTGTAGCATATCGGTCGCTTAACTAATTCAATTAAGCGACCGATGTATGTATTTACTCTTGAATAATATCATCAAAATAAAAAACTTCAGTATTGTCGGTAATTCCGAAATTAAAGAACAAGACCAATCGGTCATAGGTACCTGAAGCAGCTCCTGAGAAATCGAAGGTCAATTCCTCCCATTCATCAACTTTTGTGTTATTAACATCTACTTCCATATTAACATTGGGGTCTGCAATGGACTCAATTTTGAATTTGATGATACCCGTACTTGGGCCTCGCACTTTTACCTTAAACGTTGTTTTTGTGGAAAAATCTATTGGTCCGTTAAGGTCTGTAGATATTCCTGCCCACGTTTCCCAACCATGCACAGATTTACCAACTTTGGCACTCATATTTATTCCCGAGACATCCGGATTATCTATCCATTCATAGGTATTACCACCAAATCCATTAAACACCGGATCCTCGAGTTCAAAATCTATGCTTACCGTTGCAGGAGGTGCAGTTTGCCGAATATCATCAAAATAAAATGTGCCTCCATTATTATTATCAAAATCTAAAAACAGGGCAATCTTATCATACGTATCCGATGCTGTTCCGGCAAAATCAAAGGTCAGTGTTTCCCATTGGTTTGCTGTGGTAATCGTCGTGAATACTTCTACTGGCGTAGCACTGCCATCCTGGGATTCCAATTTAAATAAAGCAGTACCTGCTACAGGAGACCATACTTTGTACTCCATCAGGGTATTTGTACTAAAATCTAGCTTGGCATCCAGACTGGTTTCTATTCCCGCCCAGTTTCCATCATATCCCTTTACATATTCACCGACCTTTGCGCTTGTATTGATCCCGCTTGCGTCAGGATTATCAATCACCTGGTATGTTGTGCCTCCAAAGCCATTAAATGGCGGAACTTCAGTCTCAAAATCTACTGGCAATGTAGTTTTTTCCGGCGGCGGCGGAGGTTCAGGTGTATACCCTTTTCGAATCAACCTGTGATACCAGGCAAACTCGGTATTTACAGCATCCCTAAATCGAAGGAACATTTCATTTTCATTTATCGAAATGATCTGATATGCACTAACGCCAGTGGCATATCCAATAAATCCTCCATTGGTCAAATTAATTACTGAATATCCATCTGCATCTGTTGAAATTGAATAGTTCATATTTTCAGGAGCAATGTATGGAGCCGTAAAGTCTCCAACTGGACTTTCATATGCTCCAGGGAAATTAGGTGCCTGCCCACCATTAAGGTATACATCCCCATTTGTCTCCTGAATAAAGACAGACGCGTTCAAATAAAATGTAAATTCATCATTATATAAACCTCCTCCAACTTTTTCATTTGCTCCGGCCTGGTACCAATCGGGTCCGAAAGAAGTGGATGGTCCCAATCCAAAATGTCCGCCTCGTTCAGCATCAATCACCCAGGTTTTACCTTCAGGTACACCGCACCCCCCGGTAAGTAACTGAAAAAGCTCAACATTACAAATTTCAGGATCCGTTTCCTCTACGATGATCGTTTCAGTAGAAACTGCCGATCCTCCTTTAGTATAGACAGTAAGCTTCACCGTATATTCACCTGCAAATGGATAATATGCAGTAACATTAGCACCTTCTGCAGAGGAACCATTTCCAAAATCCCAGATTTTCATAAATGCCGAAGACGTATTGGAAAAGGTAATATTATTTGGTGCAGCTGTATCTTCACCAAAGGTAAAAGCGGCATCTTCGCTACTTGGTGGAGCACCAAGTTCATAGGTTTCTTGTTCGCACCCAATAGTAAAGATGAGTGCAAATACAAAAAGTGATTTTATTATATTTTTCATATCTAAAATATTTTCAGATTAATAATTTGGATTTTGTTGCCACCCTGCACCGGCAAGGTCTATTTCATCCTGCGGAATCGGGAAAATTTCATTTTTACCAACTGTAAATCCGGGAATCTCATCAGCTGCTCTGCCGGTCCGGACTAAATCAAAGAAATGAAATCCTTCTCCAGCAAACTCCACTCTTCGCTCATGGTATATGGCATCTGTGAGCTCGTTGCCTGAGCTGGTCACATCGTTAAGGTCGATCCTGTTTCTTACCCTATTGAGATATGTCCTTGCTTTTTCATCATCGGGATTGGACTTCCTGTTATTAGCCTCTGCAGCCATCAGCAGGACGTCTGCAAATCGGATAACCCGATGATTAAGCGGACTGGTAAGGTCAGTATCCGGAGCTCCAAGCTCATTGGCACGTTTAAGGTATTTATTGTTATAAAAGCCAGTATGCTGATCACCAGCTACATAGGTGATCTCTTCATTGGGATTAGCCCCGATAAATGCTTCAATATCCAGAATTGAAGCGTCCAATCTTGGATCACCCTCTTCAAATTCATCTACCAGATCTTGCGTTGGAACGTTATAGCTGTTCCCATCAGAATAAACAGGACCAGAGTACTGTCTGATACCATGAAATCCAGGTGCAGCAAATCCTTCCAGGCAAACAAAACAATCATAACCGCCACCTTCGATACCAACATACTGAATATCGAAAACCGTCTCAATATTGCCCTCATTATCCAATCTGAACATAGTTGAGTAATCATCAAACAGATCATACGGGCCTTCACTTATTACAGTTTCCAATACGGTAGCCGCTGCTTCAAAATTGTTTTGGTATAAATATACTCTGCCCAAAAGTGAAAGGGCGGCTCCACGGGTTACCCGGCCTTTTTCTGGTGAGGTCCAATCCAAAACACCTTCTTCTGCTGCAGCCAACAGATCGATTTCTATCTGCGAATAAACGTCAGTGGCTGGAGTTCTCTCCAATGTCGCTACATCACTTATACTCAACAATCGATCAACTACCAGTGGAACATCTCCGAAAAATTTAACCAACTCAAAATAGTAGTACGCTCTTAAGAATGATGCCTCCGCCAATATTCTTTCTTTCTGATCAAAATCAATATTGTCTTTGTTTACAAAAATGAAGTTAACTCGGGTAATCCCTGCGTACATCCATCTCCATATATTCCTTAATTCGGCATTAACAGCTCCGTGGGTCATGGCATCAATCTGATGAAGTCCCTCTGTATCCGTTGGACTTTCGCCGCCTGCCAGTGAATTATCAGAAGCTATTTCACCTATCCAAAGACTTAGGTACGAAGTCTGAAGTAGATCATATGCAGCGATTAGTGCATCTTCATAATCCTGAGGGGCCTGAAAAAAGCTATCTGCATCAATGGTTGCCTCCGGATCGATATCAACATATTCATTGCACCCTGCCAGAAACAGTATGGTGATGAATGTAATTGCTGTGAATTTTTTGAAAATATTCATGATTTAGAAATTTAAATTTAAGCCTAACATATAGGTGGTTGCACTTGGATAAAATCCATAATCGATCCCTGAGTCCAAGGGACTTGAAGATCCGAGATCAGGATCGTAACCCATATAATCAGTGAATGTGTACAGGTTGTTAACTGCCGCATATATTCTGAACCTGCTTATCCCAATTTTTTCAGTAAGATTTGAACCAATCGTATACCCCAACTGAATATTCTTGACCCTCACATACGATCCATCTTCAACATAATAGTCTGAGATAACATTGTTTCGATTTGCTCCGGTAGTCAAGCGTGGCTCATTTGATGATCCTTCGCCAGTCCATCGGTTGATCCGGTAAGACATTAAGTTGGCTAAAGGCGTTTGCCGTTCGTAATTTCTTAGGATTTCATTACCAAATGATCCATATAATGTTGTCGCAAAATCAAATCCTTGAAAATCGAGGCCAAGCGTTAAACCCATCGTGAAATCAGGGATGGGCGATCCGATCATTGTTTTGTCGGTATCACCACTAAAATCAATTTTACCATCTTCATTTATGTCAACATACCGAAGGTCTCCTGGAGCAGCATCCAGTTGTGATACAGAACCATTTACCTCTTCAGCATTCTGGAACACGCCATCGGTTTTATAACCAAAGAAATAACCCATCGGGAAACCTGTTTGAAGTCGTGTTGCGGTCGTTCCACCAACACCGAATGCCCCAAATTCAAAGAAATCAACTCCTTCCGGCAATGATATTACTTCATTATCAAGGGTAGTGAGTGTATAGTTCAGGTTCAACCTTAGTCCATTTTCAAAGGCCTGGTCATATCCCAATCCCAATTCAAATCCTTGATTCCTGATTTCACCGGCATTGATGATCGGCGGTCCACTTCCCGCTCCATAGGATCCAAGTACACCACTTACATCAGGTTGGAACAACAGATCTTGTGTTGTTTTTATAAAGTAGTCGGCTGAAACAGAGAAATAATCATTGAATAATCCAAGGTCCAAACCCACATTAAATTGTGAAGTTTGCTCCCATTTTAAATCCGGATTACCCAATGTTCCAAGTGCTTTGCCGGTGACCAGCTGATCATTGATTGGATATACTCCTTCTCCATCCAATAATCCACGATATCCGAAAATGGCAATCTTGTCATTACCTGAAACACCATAGCTTGCCCGCAACTTTGCAAATGCTATGGCAGGGATTTTCAAGAATTCTTCTTCAGATAGTATCCATGCCGCAGAAAAGGCTGGGAAATATCCAAACCGGTTGTTAGTCCCAAACCTGGATGAGCCATCCCTACGGATAAGAGCAGAAAAAAGATATTTCTGATCGTACATGTATTCTGCCCTTGCGAAAAATGATTGTAGCCTGCTTTCATACTGATAGGACGATGTACTGTTTAGCAAATCAGCCCCATCGGTAGCTGAAATATCAGCAAATTCCCAGGAGTTATACGGAACTCTGAACCCTGTGCCTGTTAAATTGCTTCCCCAATCACTAAATAATGAGGTACCGAGCATAGCTTTAACAGTATGTACATTGTTGAAGACCTTATTGTAGTTTAAAAAGGCTTCCAGGTTATAGTTAAAATAGGTGGTCCTTTCCTCCGTTACGGAGTTATTGACCGGAATTGAATACCCTGGAGCAATCTCTACCTGGTTCAAATCCAAATCAGCATTCAGGGCAGTATTCTGTGCTTTACCAGATCCATAGTACACGAGAGGAGAAAATGTCTTCACATCAACAATGGCATAATTATAACCAGCCCTACCGGATAATGTAAATGCATCATTAATCTCCCAGTCAAGGTTAAGCGTTCCAACAATTTTATTTGTATTTGCATCATTGAATGTATTGTCGATCTGAGCCATTGGATTAATGACATCACCAATACTTGTGGCATATGAGTACACACCAGGGCTGCTATATACAGGAATAGTTGGCGCCATGTTAATCGCATTGAACAGCACAGATGAGATTGTGTTTTCGGGAAGTGTCTTCCGATCTTCATGTGTATAGAGTAAAACATTCTCAAAGGTGACCCTGTCAGATAAATCCGTGGAGAAATTTATTCTTCCATTGTACCTGGAATATTCTGATTTACCTAAACCAACTATACCTTCCTGGTTGAAGAAGGAACCACCAATGGAATAAGAACTGCGTTCAGTTCCTCCAATCGCAGAAAGATTATAATTTTGAATTGGCGCCATCCCAAAAACCTGGTCCTGCCAATCAGTACCTTCACCGAGGTTTGTATTATTAAATGGAGGCGTATTCCCGCCGGCGGCGGCAGCTTCATTTTTTAAAATCGCATATTCAGTAGCATTGAGCACATCCAATTTTTTCGATGTCTGCTGCATACCATAATATCCATCAAATGAAATCCTAGCTGTTGCATTTTTAGATCCCTTTTTAGTTGTAACAATGATGACGCCATTAGCCGCTCTTACACCATAAATGCCGGCTGTTGCATCCTTCAGCACTGTGATATTTTCGATATCATTTGGATTTAAAGCACTTAATCCATCGGTAGAATAAGGTACCCCATCCACAACTACAAGAGGATTATTATCGCCATTTGTAGAAAATCCGCGTATCCTGATATTTTGACTTCCTCCGGGTGATGAAGAAGATGACGTGACATTAACTCCAGCCATCTGACCTTGAAGTGCATTTTCCAGCCGTGTAGGATTGACTGATGAAATCACATCTCCATCAATTTTTGAAATAGAGCCCGTTAACTCCTTTTCAGTAGAAGTACCGTAACCGATCACTACAACTTCAGATAGTGCAGTTACATCAGGAGTTAGTACAACATCGATGACACTTTGATTACCAATAATTATTTCCTGAGAAACATATCCCACGAAGCTAAAAACCAGGACTGATTCTTTATTGGGCACATTCAGTGAATAATTGCCCTCCAGATCAGTTGTGGTACCATTGGTTGTCCCTTTTAAAATAATATTTACTCCGGGCAAACCCTCACCAGACACATCATCTGACACTTTTCCGCTAACTACAAATTGAGCAAATGAACTTAGTGGAAAAAACGAGATCATTAACATGTAAAATAATCTTTTCATAATTCTTGAATTTGTAAATACGAGGTGGCAAGGAGTCCAATTAGGGTGAGAAGATCAAAAAAACACCTGCTACATTTATACATCTATGCATTTTTCAGACTACATCAAAAATACATCACAATAGGGCGAAATAGCCTTTATTTTAAATTAAAGCCACTTATTATGAATAATTATACCACTACAATAAAATCAGAATACACCATATTGTAACAATCATTTCATCATACCTTTTTAAATGTTAATTTTATCACGATCAAATTTGAAGCACTTATGCTTAGGATATTTTTGTATCTGGTACTACTTTTTGTATGGTCGATACCTACCAATGGACAATCATCAACCATAGGATTGCCCTTTATTAAGTATTATTCTTCCATTGAATATGGAGGCGGAATTCAAAACTGGCATATTTCACAAGATAGTCGCGGGATTATTTATGTTGCGAACAATTTTGGTCTACTTGAATTTGATGGCTCATCCTGGAGAATTTACCCTGTAGCCAATGGTGTAAAAGTGAGGCACTTCAATCATGGAATGGATAACCAAATAAATATTGCGAGCCAGGGAGAATTTGGATTTTTTTCTCCTGACCATCTGGGACAATTGCGTTATACATCATTATCTCAAAATTTACCCAAAGCATATCAGAATTTTGAAGAAACCTGGAAGGTATTTCATCTCCGGGGTAAGGAATACTTCTGTACTTCAACAAAAATATTTGTTATAGACGGACCAACTATAGATGTAATTGAACCAAATGAAATGATGGAAAATTTTTTTCTGATCAATCAGCATTTATATGTCAACATACCGGCAAAAGGATTACTTCTACTTGAAAATAAAAATCTGAAACCTGTCGAAAATGGAAACCAGTTTATCAATCAGGAAATATCCAGCATCATACCGCTAATCAATAACAGGCTAATGGTTATAACAAAACAAAACGGCATACACATATTAGGCACTTCTGGCATTGAACCATGGAAACAGACATATCAGGCCCTGTTCGCACAATCAATTATAAATGCAGCCATCAGGTTAAATAATGGTGATTTTGTCTTTGGCACGCAGAATAACGGCCTTTTTATCTTTTCCCCTGATGGGCAGCAAATAAGGCATTTAAATAAGAATTACGGACTAAACAACCGGACAATCATCTGCCTGTTTGAAGACATGCAAAATAATTTATGGGTTGGTCATAATAATGGTATCAGTTATATCGAATTGAGGCAACCATTTTCATTCGTCAATGAATTTATGGGACTTCCCGGTACTGGTTATGACGGTTTTCAAGATGATAAGATGCTATACCTTGGGACGGACAACGGATTATTTGTGAGCGATATTTCTATAACCGACCCATCGAAAAACAACTTTCATCTCATTGAAGAAACCGAAGGGCAAGTGTATCACATCAATAAGCATGAAAAATGGATGCTATTGGGACACCATAACGGAGGCTACGTATTCGAACAAAATAAGCTGCCGGAAAAAACAGGTGAAACGGGAACCTGGATGTTTCTCCCTTTAAAAACACATCCGGATTATTTGATTGCAGGAACTTACAATGGATTGGATCTGTACAAAAAAGAGCAGAATTCGATAAGCTATGTACGAAAATTGGATGGTTTTTATGAATCTTGTCGTATCCTGGAACAGGACGACATTGGGAATATCTGGATGACCCATGGATATAAAGGTGTTTTTAAATTCAGATTATCGAACGATCTCAGGTCAGTACAAGAAATACAATTCTACGGTGTGGATAAGGGATTACCCAGTCACGTGTTGATTAATGTATACAGGATAAGGGGTGATTTATTTTTCACAACTGAAGATGGAGTATATACCTATGATAATGAGACTGATCGCTTTACCAAAGATACATTTTTCGCCAGTTTTTTTGAATCCTCCTCTCCATTAAATGTGCTTGCGGAAGATGCGAATCAAAATATATATTATTTGGGCCAGAGAGAGATGGGAGCATTAATGAAGGATGCAGCCGGTGCATTTCATAAAGAAACCAACCTGTTCAATAAAATTAATGGTATGCTGAATGATGATCTTCAAAATATATCCATTCTTCCAAATAATAGAATTTTGTATGGCGCTAAAGAAGGATTTATAGTGTATGATCCAAACGTTGCGATTAAAACTAACTATGAATTTCGGATTTTACTTCGCAAAATTACATTGACTGCCCCTGCTGATTCCATTATTTATTATGGCAACTTATCAGAAGTAAGTGGAAAATCAAATACCTCTTTGACAAATAATCAGGAATTTACCTTCAAGAATAATTCGATCAAATTTGAGTTCAGCGCAACCTATATGGATGGATTGAGCAAAACTTCCTACCAACACTACCTGGAAGGATTTGATCAAGGCTGGAGTGAATGGTCAGGTAAAAATGAAAAAGAATACACCAATTTAAATGAAGGTAAATACACATTTAGAATAAGAGCTGAAAATATCTATGGTCAGATCAGCAATGAGGTCCGATACCAGTTTTCAATTTTGCCACCATGGTACCGCTCGAAATTAGCATATGCGTCATATTTCTTTATTTTCTCAATATCACTTTCAGTTTTATTGATTTATATAAGTCAAAAACATAAACGGGAAAAAAATATGATGATGCGTGATCAGGAGAAGGAACTAAATAAAAAGGATTCCGAATTAAAAAATGTAAAAACAGAATCTGAGCGAGAGATTGAAAAACTAAAAACAGAAAAACTTAAAGCGGACATCAACCATAAAAACAAAGAACTGGCAACCTCCACGATGCATCTGATCAACAAGAATGAATTTATCGCACATGTCAAACAAAACCTGACAAGCCTCGTCAAAAAAAATCCTAAGGACCCACTTGCCGGCGATCTAGAAAAAATCATGGCCAGTATCGACCAGAATATTTCCAGTGATGATGACTGGCAACAATTTGAGATCCATTTCGATCAGGTACACGGGAATTTTTCACAACGTTTGAAGGACAAATTCCCAAACTTAAGTCCCCAGGAAAGAAGATTGTGTGCCTATTTACGTATGAACATGACGACTAAAGAAATCGCAAATCTTTTGAATATTACGGTCCGAGGTGCAGAGATCAGCCGGTACCGGTTACGCAAAAAACTTGGACTATCCAGAGATACCAATCTTGCCGAATTTATACTTAATTTTTAAGTTGAATAATTAGCTTTCATAAATCATCGAGGATGGTTTTCCAGCCTCTTCCTTTTTGGAGCAGTTGACTCAGCTTATCGATAACTCATATATACTTAATGCGAAATGAGAGGATTTGCTGACTACAGGGCGCTGAGTTCCATACAACATAACAAGAAATTGGATTTCCTGAGTTGAATGTTTCACAGGTTCAGAGAACCTGCGAAAGTAAAATTTGTAACCACCCCCAGCCCCTCCAAATGCCATTAATTCAAGCTTACCAATGCATCGTCATTGCGGCGCATACGCTAGCGACATCTCAGAGTAGCTGCAGCGCCAGCGGAAAGCTTCGGCGACAGCGTGATGACGACACAAGAGGAAGAAGCCTGCCTTGCCGGACAGGCAGGCAATCTGTCAATTAAGAATCCACATTCTTCCTAACAGATCGGCCTGGATGGACAGGCTTCGTCAGTCAACGCGAATACACCGACCTTTTCCTTACGACAACACGGAGAATTATAAGTAATCAGAGCCCCTTTCAGAAGACGCTGATTAGTGTTATAGGTCTTAGTTGGAGCCTATATCAGGTAAAGATCCCTAATCTCAGTTTGATACTAAAAACCCAATCAGTTGAACAATGCTTTCCTGATCTTCGTATTTCACGTGATGAGTTTTTGAATATTTCTTAATTTGATCCTTCTCATCCTCAAATAACTTCTTTAACTCCCTCAGGTTTGCGAAGTTATTTAATTCCCCGTTTTTACTTAACCAATAAATGAAATACGGATTTGTTTTATAACGATCGGGTAATTTCAAATCGTAGATAACTCTACCCTCCGACGCTAATGTCGATACAGACTTTGCCGCTGAAGTTTGAGTTGTCCCTCCGTAGCCGGCTGGGGTGCCTTGTTCCTCCAGTTTGCACTTGTGCTCAATGTACAGGCCCCATGTTGAACGATATACTGACTCAACAAATTTGTCATTAAATACAACAAATTTTCTGTTATTGATAAAGACCGTATCAATCAGTGGTATTTGATTCGGTGCAATAGCCATTTTCTTGCCCTTATTTTCGAAAATCATTTCCTCGGTTAGGGAATTATAATTGAGCGAAGCATTATTCGTTTTACCATCTTTCATCAAGACAACCCCCCGAGTAAACTCAGGAAAAAGATAGTGAGACTTTTCAACCAAATTAGGTTGTGCATATAATGGATAACATATCCAACTGGTAATTAGTAGGCAAAAAATATGTTTCATTATACTTCAATTTAACAAATTATTTGCAAGGCAAAAAATCATTCTTTCCTATCAAAGGTAAGAGAATCATTCAGTGTTCAGCTTTATTTTCATGAGACTTAGCAAAAAACTTTGGCTATCCATGGATTCCAATCTTGCTGAATTCATTCTTAATTTTGAATTGAATAATCAGCAAAGCTCGTTTGTGAGCTTTTAAGGAAACCAGTACGAACCCAAATGGTTAAACAATTCGCTCTTATAAATCATCGCGAATGGTTCTCCAGCCCTTTCCTTTTTGGAGCAGTTGACTCAGCTTATCGATGATTTTTTTATTTTCCGGATCAAGTGAAATATTTGTATTTTCATCGGGGTCAAGTTGATGGTCAAATAAATCACGCGCCAACACCTCACCTGTTTTGCCCTTGACCCATTCCGTATAGCGATATCGTGAGGTTTGCAGGCTAAATCCTAAAACAAGTTTATCCGGATTATTGCGGTTCAAAGGCCAGAGGGTAATTGCACCATCTTTCCATGCTTTGACAGGATCCTGAATGACAGGCATAAAGCTTGTCCCCTGAACATGGGCAGGAATTTCCAATCCGGTCAGTTCCGATAATGTTGGATAAATATCCACAAATTCTACTATTGCATCAGAAACGGTACCATTATTTTTTTGCCCGGGAACTTTGAGTATCATGGGTACATGACTGTCCAATTCAAATTGCGTATGCTTGCACCACATGCCATGCTCGCCCAGTTTCCATCCATGATCACCCCAAAGAATTACGATCGTATTATCTGCCAAACCATTTGCTTTTAATCCTTCGAGCAACCTGCCAATTTGCGCATCGATATAGGATACACATGCATAATA
>WOR8_10005316_pt1 | contig 12430 bp, 8 predicted proteins | sample DeeMarSeWOR38_10_FD_19890 | JGI IMG/M metagenome (IMG submission 19890) | reverse complement strand
CGATACCACCCGCGCTCACTCTATCTTATTTTATTTCAATCTCTTACAAAGAACCTTTTACGTATTTCCTGAAAAAATTATTTTTTCAGCAAACAGTAGTATAACATATTAATGTAAAAACTACAAGCTTCTTGTACTCTTTAATTTCATCCTTTTTTATATCTTTTCAGCATATTTTTTCAATTTATGGTTGGCATTATTTTTAGTTAAATTCATTTATTATTTATTCATTTATAATTTGTTTGTACTTTGGGCGAAATAGTTTTTTGGGCAATTATTAGAACCGCATTCACAATTCTCTTTCTGTGGATAATAAAAAGCCATATTGATTTTCAGCTTTGGATAATGATTAGCGTGGCAGCTGTTTATGTGTTTATTATTCATCCCACCATGGTAAGCTATAAATGGTTTGAGGAGAGAAACAAAAACGTTATTTCATCGACACTTTGCTCAAGCTGTAAACATTTTGATAGTTCTGCTGTGCTTTGTATGAAATACGATAAACACCCGACCGAAGATTTTGTTCCATGCGAAGGGGAAGATTGGGAACCAATTTAATTTTTACCCCATTTTTTTGTAAGATAAACGCCTACAACTATTTCAGAATTCCCCTTATTCCATACCCGAATCAATTTTAATAACTTTTTAGCAAATATAATTTATTTATTAGTTAAAATTCTGGGGGAGTTTTAACTGTTTGAAAATTTTTAATGAGTATACGAATTGTTATTGTAGATGATTCAAACCTGGTTAGACAGCGCCTGGTTAAAATGTTGAATACCGTGTCAGGTATAGAAATAGTCGGCGAGGCAGCAAATTCTCAGGAGGCTTTAAAAGTCATTCAAGATAAAAAACCACACATTGTAATAATTGATATTAAAATTCCCGGCGAAAACGGAATTGGAGTTTTAAAAAAGTTAAAAAAAGTAAATAGAGCTGTAATCGCAATAATAATAACCAATTACCCGTTTAATCAGTACAGAGTCAATTGTTTTGAAAATGGTGCCGATTATTTTTTTGATAAATCGAATGAATATGGAAATGTTATAGAAACAATTGAAGGCTTGGTAAACTCAGGCTCAGTAGAAAATGTGGTAAATCAATGGTAAGTTTTTTAAATCTTCCACCCATCCCGTAGCTAATAAGAGCGATTACTGCTGGCAAGCCTCCTTATAGCTGTCCCTTCCAACAAAGGGATGGGTGGTTTTTTTTACAGATATTAGTATTTTATCCGAAATTATATCTTTCCCTTCATTTTTTGTTAAGAAAATTTTTCAAACAAAAAAGTGTTATAAAATGTCGACAATGAAAAAAACTAAAGCCGAACTTCTTTCTGAAAACGAAAAACTAAAAAAACAGATCGCAAAGTTCAGATCTGAGATAATTGATACTGCCGAAACCGATGCCGAAAAACGTATTTATCAAAAAGCTATTGAGAACAGCCCAATCTCAATTGTTATTACAGATACTGAAGGAAAAATAGAATTTGTCAATCCGTTCTTTTCAAAACTAACTGGCTACAGTTCTGAGGAAGTAATTGGGAAAAATCCAAACATTTTAAATTCAGGTTACCACCCCAAAAAATTTTACAGAGATCTTTGGGAAACAATAAAGAGCGGTAAAGTTTGGCACGGCGAATTTCTTAACAAAAAGAAAAACGGAAAACAATACTGGGAGTCCGCCACAATTGGTCCGGTATTTAACAACAGGGGGGAAATAACCAATTTTGCAGGGACAAAAGAAGATATAACCGAAAGAAAGAGGTCCGAAGAAAAACTGCGAGAGAGTGAAGATCGCTACAGAGCCGTTTCTTCACTTACATCTGATTATGCTTATGCATTTAAAGTGAAGCCGGATGGAAAACTTTTGCGCGAATGGGTTACAGGAGCAATATTAAATATTACAGGATATAGTGTAGAGGAACTGGAAGCTGCGGGTGGCTGGGAAAGCATGATTCATCCGGATGATATATCTATTCCAATGGATCAATTGCAGCAGATACTTACTGGGAAGTCAAATGTTGTTGAGTACAGGATTATAACTAAAGATGGAAAAATTCGTTGGACGCGAGATTATGCTCGTCCGATTTGGGACGATAAGCATAAACGTACAACCTGCATTTATGGTGCAATACAGGATATTACTGAGCGGAAAATTGCGGAGGAAGCGCTTCGTAGAAATGAGGAAAAACTTAGGAATATAATTGAGCATAGTACAAATCTTTTCTATTCGCATACCCCGGACCATGTTTTAACTTATGTAAGTCCTCAATCAAGGAGCTTTTTGGGTTATGAGCCTGAGGAAGCTATGGTAAAGTGGACAAAACTTATATCGGACAATCCCATTAATCAAAAAGGCTTTGAAGCGACTGTAAAAGCAATTGAAACCGGTACGGCGCAACCACCATACCAATTGGAGCTAAAAAAAAGAGATAGCAGCCTTGCTTGGGTTGAAGTACACGAGGCACCTGTTGTTAAGAATGGTAAAACAATGGCAATTGTAGGCGCACTAACTGATATAACAGAACGTAAAAAGGCTGAAGAGGAACTTCATTTAAAAAATATTGTCTTTAGTTCTTCAATTGCAGCAAATAGTATTGCTAATACAGATGCAATCATCAACCATGTAAATTCATCGTTTCTTAATATGTGGGGCTTTGAAAACGAAAATGAAGTAATTGGAAAACCGATTTCTTATTTCTTTGATAATGAAAAAGATATTTTGCCTGTTATAACTGCGCTTAATGAAAGAGGCGAATGGGAAGGAGAATTTTTAGCTAAGAAAAAAGATGGCTCCACTTTTATTTCAAGGGGTTTCGCCACTGTGATTGTTAATACAGAGGGAAAAGTAATCGGTTATCAATCAACAAACCTGGATGTAACTAAGAGTAAATATGCAGAACAAGCACTGCGTGAAAGTGAAAGAAAACTTAGCACAATATTGAATAATATTCCCGGAATGACTTATAGGTGCTTAATAGATGAATTTTGGACAATGAAATTTATCAGCAAAGGCTGTAAAGAATTAACCGGTTATGTTCAATCCGAGTTGTTGGATAACAAGAAATTATCTTTCGAAGATTTAATTTATCACGAAGATAGGGAGTTGGTTAGACAGGAAGTACTTCGCACTCTTGATACTAAAAAACAATTTGAGTTGGAGTACAGGATCACAAAAAAAGATGGATCCATCAGATGGGTATGGGAACGCGGGGTTCAGATTGAAGGAAGTTTGGACGGCATTCCCGTTTTAGAAGGAATAATTGAAGATATAACCGAACGTAAAATTGCAGAAGATGCGTTGCAGGAAGCATACGATATAATTAACAAAAGTCCTGCTATTACGTTTTTATGGAAAAACGAAGAAGTCTGGCCGGTTGAATTTGTATCAGATAACGTTGTGGATTTATTTGAACACACTGCTGAAGAATTTATGTCTGGAAAAGTTACTTATTCAAAATCAATTCACCCGGAAGATTTGGAAAGAGTTAGAAACGAAGTAACAAAATATAGCTCAGAGGAGAATACGGATAGATTTTCACATGAACCTTATCGTATAATTACAAAATCCAGTAAGATAAAATGGGTGGAGGATAAAACTTACATTCGGCGGGATGAAAAAAATAATATAACACATTATCAAGGAATCGTTGAGGATATAACCGCACGTAGACAAACAGAACTAGCACGACTGGAAAGCGAAGAAAAATTCAGTAAAATATTTAGTTCAAGTCCCAGCCCTATGATCATTTCTGAAATTGAGTCCGGAAAAGTAGTTGATATAAATAAAAGTTTCGAAAAAATGATTATGTATTCGAAACAGGAAATACTGGGTAAAAGTGTTTTTGATTTAAACTTATGGGTCAATATTGAAGATCGTGGAAACTACATAAAAAAAATGGAGGGGAATAAAAGCGTCTCTAACCTTGAAATAAAAATTAGAACCAAGTCAGGGGAAATAAGAGATTCACTGATATCCGGAGAAATTATTACAATACAGGATAAGCCATATTTACTTACTTCGGGTATTGATATAACCGAGCGCAAGCGAATAGAGGAAGCGTTAATTGAATCAAAAAAGATGTTGAACCATGTTCTTAATACAATTCCAGTACGGGTATTCTGGAAAGACCTTGATGGTGTCTATTTGGGATGTGACCAGTTATTTGCCAGGGATGCTGGAAGAAGTAATCCTGAAGAAGTGATTGGTGATAATGATTATAATATGGCATGGGCTGAGCAAGCTGAATTGTATCGTAGCGATGATAGATTTGTTATAGAAAGCGGACAGTCGAAAATTAATTATGAAGAACCCCAGACAACACCTGAAGGGAAAACCATCTGGCTTAGAACTTCTAAAATTCCGCTCTTGAATAGTGCTGGTAATATATATGGGATTTTAGGTACATATGAAGATATCACTGAACGCAAACAGGCGGAGGAAGCATTAAGAGAGAGTGAAAACAAATTTAGAAATGTTTTGGAGAATATTCAATTAATTGGGTTGATGCTCGATAAAGATGGAAGATTAACTTTTGCAAATGATTTTTTATTAAATCTTACCGGATGGAAACGTGAAGAAGCAATTGGTAAAAATTGGTTTGATAATTTTCTGCCGGATAGCGTAAGAGAAAAAGTAAAAAAACTATTTTATGAAACTTTAAATGCAGGAGTCTTTCCACAAAGTTATCAAAATGAAATAATTACAAAAGGGGGAGAATTAAGATTCATTAGCTGGAGTAACACAATACACCAAAACAATAACAATAAAACTTATGCTGTAACAAGTATTGGAGAAGATATCACCGAACGCAAGAGAGCAGAAAAAAAATTAAGAGATTCACATTACCAGCTTAGGAGTCTGGCAGAGAGATTACAAATGATAAGAGAAGAAGAAAGAGCGGCAGTTTCCCGTGAAATTCACGATGATCTGGGGCAAGTGCTTACTGCATTAAAAATGGATATATCATCATTACAAAGAAAATCGAATTTGGAAGAAGGTGAATTGACTGCGCGAACCGAAAAAATGATTGAATTAGTAAACTCATCAATACAAACCGTTAAAAGAATAGCCACAGAATTAAGACCGGGAATACTTGATGATCTTGGATTGTTTCCTGCAATTGAGTGGCAGGCTGAAGAATTTCAGAATCGTACTAAAATAAACTGTCAACTGGAAATAGAAGGTGAAATGGATCTAATTGATGATGAAGTTTCAATTGCTGTATTCAGAGTATTTCAGGAAACACTTACAAACATAACAAGGCACTCAAACGCAACTAATACCATAATTAAGTTGGTTTCTTCTGATGAGTACTTGATGCTGGAAGTGCAGGATAACGGAAAAGGAATAAGTAAAGAAGAATTATATGGTCCCAGATCGCTTGGAATTTTAGGAATGAGAGAAAGAGTACATATCCTACGGGGTGAATTTGAAATTAGCGGCGATTCGGGAAAAGGAACAAAAGTTTATGTAAAAATTCCTTTAAGTAAAAATATAAAAGTATAAATTTAGTAACTGATGCTGCTGTTAGAATTTTAGACTATTAGTTAATTCGGAATTTGAAAACTAAAATTGAAATCATTATTGTTGATTGTATTAGCTAAATTTATTTCCATAAAATTATATTAAAAAGACAATTGTGAAAATAGTTGTGGTTGATGATCATGCTGTTGTACGTAGGGGTTTAATCCAGATACTGGAAAGCATGCAGGAAGTAAATTCTATCAGTGAAGCAAGCAGCGGAAACGAACTTATTGAACTGCTGAAAAAAGATGAATATGATTTGGTTGTTCTGGATATTACCATGCCGGGGAAAAGCGGACTCGATGTGCTGAAAGAAGTTAAAGCTATCAGGCAAAACGTTTCAGTATTAATTTTAAGCATTCATCCGGAGGAACAATATGCAGTTAGGGCACTGAAAGCAGGTGCTGCCGGGTATATCACTAAAGACAGTGCGCCTGAAGAACTTGTTACAGCTGTTCAAAGAATTATGGAGGGGCGTAAATATATTTCCCAATCTCTTGCAGAGAAATTAGCAGACAGTTATGATATATCATCTTCAAAACTACCACACGAAAAATTGTCCGACAGAGAATTTGAGGTTTTCAAGATGATTGCAAGCGGGAATACAGTTTCCAGCATTGCCGAAACACTTTTTCTTAGCGTTAAAACAATCAGCACATATCAATCCAGAATATACGAAAAGACCGGACTCAAAAGCCGTTCTGAAATAACCCTTTATGCTATTAAAAACGGGTTAATAGAATAGAACCTTTCTAAGTTGCATTTCTTTTTTCTATCGCTTTATAACTATTAACATGTAAGAATATGTATTACATGCTTATCAGATTGATGCCTATACCGCTTAATTATTGTTGTTCTTAGTTTTTATGTGCGGAAATGAGTAATTATTTCCTTTTAGTAAAGTTGGGAATTCTACTGCCTCCGTTATCCTCTGAAATACCTGACTAACATTTTTATTTTCTTGAAAATTAATAAAAGATGACAACTGGTGTCGAAAAAAATATTAATAAAACAATTCTTGAAAATTCCATCTTGCATTCTCTTTCAGTTGCAATTGGAACTGAAGTTGCCGGTAAAATAGAATTTGTGAATAGTTCCCTTTGCAGACTCACAGGCTATAAATCAAGCGAGTTAAAAGGAAAAAATCTTAAGCTTCTTTTTGAAGACAGCACAGATTTTGATCGTGTTGAAATTTTAAGAGAGGTTTTTAACAATGGCTCCACAAGTATTTTAACTACGATTCGGAAAAAAAATTATGAATTTAAAAGGGTGATGTGTCATTTTTCGCTGCTCAGCACAGAAGATAACCTGCCCGGCATAGCATTTTCTATCTACGATTTTAGTGAAGGCAACAAAGATCTGAAGACTATTTATCAGCAGGTTGAATTATTAGGTAATCTTTTTCGATCAATCACTAATCCATTTTTAGTAATACAAACAAAAGATTATAAAGTTATAAAAGCCAGTCCGGCATCAATTTCCGGTGAAGCAAAAGATATTTCAAGATGTTATTCACTTACGCATGGTTTTGCCAGCCCTTGCAATGGTACTGATAATCCCTGCCCCATGAAAGAAGTTGTTGAAATGAAGAAGCCCGTCATAGTAAAACACAAACACACTAATAAAGAAGGTTATTCAACCTTTAAAGAAATACATACTTATCCTGTTATAGATGCAGACGGCGATGTTAAAAGAATAATAGAATATTACATTGAATCAAAAAACAATGAAACAGAAAACAATAACACAAATGGAGAGACAGGACTCTTTAAAGAACTATACGAAAATGCCACGATTGGAATTTTTCGCTCAACCCCCGAAGGAAAAATTATCACTGCTAATCCTGCAGCAGTTGCAATTTTAGGTTATACTTCCTTGGAAGAGCTGATTGAAATTAATCTTGCTGAAGGATATCAAAATCCTGAGGACAGAATAAGGTTTCAGAAAATTATGGAAGCTGAAGGAACCACTTTTGGTTTTGAAACAAAGTGGAAGAGATCTGATATAAAAGTTATCAATATAAGCATTAGCGCACAATCGGTTAAAGATGATAATAATAACATTATTTATTATGAAGGTGTTATTGAAAATATAACTGAAAAAAAGAAGGCTGAGCAAGGCATTATACGTGCAAAAGAAGAAGCAGAGGAGATGAACAGGTTGAAATCTAATTTTCTTGCGAATATAAGTCATGAACTAAGAACACCTTTAAGCGGAATACTCGGCTTTGCTGAAATTCTCAGCGAAGAAATAAACAACACTTTTCAGAAAGAAATTGTTGGAAACATCTATCAAAGTGGATTAAGACTGCTGCGGTCTCTAGATTCTGTTATGAATTTTTCAAAGTTGGAATCAAAAAAAATTGAATTAATCCGGGTAAATCTTAATGTGCCCGACGCAGCAATCAATGTTGTTAGCTGGTTTAGAGCCGAAGCAGATCGTAAGAGTTTAGAATTGGAAGTAAAGATAATCGAGAAAAATTTAACAGCGGAGCTCGATGAGAACCTCTTCAAACAAATAATTTCAAATCTTATTGAAAACTCTGTCAAATATACAGTCGAGGGAAAAATATTAGTAGTGGTTGATAAGGAGAAAAAACAAAATACCGACTGGATTGTTATAAAGGTTCAGGATACCGGAATTGGAATTCATCCAGAAAATCAAAAACATATATTCGATGCATTTCGGCAGGAGAGTGAAGGACTGTCAAGAAAATATGAAGGAATGGGTCTGGGCTTAACGATAACTAAAAAGTATGTTGAGCTTTTGGATGGTGAAATATTAGTTGAAAGTAACCCGGGGAGCGGATCATGCTTTATTCTTAAATTCCCATGTTATAAAAGATCGGGATCAGAATTATTCTTTGAACAGATTATAAGTGAAAACAATCCCGATGAAAATGAAAGTAACCTGCCAACAGTACTGCTGGTTGAAAACGAGGAGGCAAGTGTCGAGATAACTAAATATTTTCTTAAAGATCTGTGCAGTATTGATGCAGTTAATAATGGTAAGGATGCATTGATCATGTTAATGGAAAAAGACTACAGTGCGGTAATAATGGATATTGATCTTGCTGGTGTAATTGATGGAATCGAAACCACGAAAGAGATCAGAAAAATAGCAAAATTTACGAAGCTTCCGATAATTGCACTCACTGCTTATGCGATGAGGGGGGATAAAGAAAAAATACTCGCGGCCGGTTGTTCGCATTATATGTCTAAACCATTTAGAAGGGAGGAAATTAACGCCCTTTTAAGTTCTGTGCTCTCTTCAGGATTAAACTAAATCAAACCTTTTCGCCCACCTTATATTTACATTTACTTTCCCCGCTGTTCTTGACATATTTACAGGTAAATATTAAATGCCGGGAATATTTTAAATTGCCTGGAATCAGAATTGGAATCTTTTTCGAGGCATCAATTTTGAAAACAAACCGGTAGATTCATTATGAAGAAACCGGAGAGACAAAAAATGAAAAAAATATCAACCTATTTAATTCTTGTGGCGTTAATGATTATAAGTTCGTGTAAGGTTGAAGATATAGTCTCTGAGTTGGGCAGTTCGGAAATCAGTGCAAAAGCAAAAGTTGGAGAAGTACTTAACAAAGCTAAAAGCGATTTTGCAGGTGATTCTAAATTAGCGGCTATTTACGGATGGAATGTTAATAACGAAGGTAAAATTGATTTACTAAAAGCTACTGAAAAAGCTTTTGTGTACGTTGTTCAATCTGATTCCGTTGCCGTTGCCAATCCAGCCGATGCAAACCAGTTCTACGTACCTGTTTATAATTCTACTCCCATTCGCTCACCCATTAATTTTGGAAATATGCTGTCATTAATAAAAGATCAGGGCGCAAGCGAAATTATGGGAAGAATAGTTGGTAAGCTGGCAACCATTTCAATTAATGCCAGTGCATCTTATGATGACAGTCCGCAGGTTTTAACAAAAATGTTTGCAAGACCTGATGTCTCAACTTTCAGATTAAACAATCCGGATACTAAAATTGATATGTTTTTGCTGCCCAGCAAGTCTATAGACAGCACAAGTATTAGCAATTCCGCGGACTGGATTGTGAATTTTTACGGTGAGAGCACTTCTCTTGTTTTATGGCTTAATACAGGAAGCGGAAACATTAAGAATCTGAATGAATTGTAAACCGAATTATTATTTAAATAATCAGACGATCCTGTTGAATAAAGATAGTAAATCTGAATATCAAGATTCTGACTCCAAAATTCTATATCCTATCTATTCTCTAATAATTTCAATACTTCCTTCCTCCGGAAGTTTAATAGTATAATTTATACCGCTATTATTTTGGAGATAATTTTCTCTTAACCATGGATTAAACATTTTCAGTGTGTAATAGTTTATTCCATAGGTAGAAGCAAAATCCGCAAAGTCTTCAACCGAACTTTTTAGAGTAACCTCGTAATATTTCAAAGGCTCGTACAAATCATCATCTTTAATATTGAAACCGAATTTGGGAGGGTCCTGCATAATGTATTTGAAAGCAACAATTCTTCCGATAAAGCGCGAGGTTTCGTAATTAAGAACAAGGTTAAAATAATTTTTAGCTTTTTGTCTCTCACGCTGATTTGTCATTCCTTCCTGCCCCATGTTATAAGATGCAGCTGCAGAAATCCAGTTTCCGAACATATTGTAGGAATCCTGTAAATATTTGCAGGCAGCTTCGGTTGATTTTTCAACGTGATATCTTTCATCAATCTGTCTGCTGATCTCAAGCCCGTACTTCTCTCCTGCTGCTTCCATAATCTGCCAGAATCCCGTTGCACCAACCGGAGAAATCACATTTTCGAGTAAACTTTCGGCAACGCACAAATATTTAAAATCATCGGGGATGTTGTTTTTTGCAAGTATCGGCTCAATTACCGGGAACCATCTGTTGGCTCTCTTAATTGCAAGTATAGTTGAAGAATGCCAGTATGTATTAGTGATAAACTCTCTTTCTATCCTTTCGAATACATCAAAGTTTTCTGTGGGAATTCTTTCGCCGGCAAATGCCAAATAATCCGGTAATTCAGGGCATATAATTTTGTAACCCTGGGGATAATCTTGAGCTGATGGATTATTCTGTGTAAAGAATAAATTGCTCGAAATAAAAACAACACCGGTTGAAAAAACTACTCCGGAGAGGAAATAATAAAATTTAGACTTAATAATTTTCATAAAACTTCTGTTTATTGTTTTGTAATTTTACACATGAATTGGTATGCGAGTATAAAAAATTTTTTATCCAAAAAGAAAACCATTAACAATCAAAAATGAAAGTTAAATCCGGCAAGCAATATCATCCTCAAATGCATTCATCGGAGCACATTTTAAATCAAACGATGGTAAGAATGTTTAATTGCGGAAGGTCGTTCAGTAATCACATAGAAAAGAAAAAATCTAAATGCGATTATCATTTTGATAGAAATTTATCTGCCGATGAAATTCTGAAAATAGAAAATAAAGTAAACGAAGTAATTGCGGAAGATTTATCCGTCACCGAAGAATTTTATTCCCAAGAAGAAGCCGAAACAAAATTCAATTTGTCTAAATTACCGGATGATGCAGGGGATAAGATCAGAATAATTAAAATCGGCGATTATGATCGCTGTCCATGCAGCGGGTCACACGTCTCTTCTACAAAAGAAATAGGCAAATTTAAGATTAGTTCAACCGATTATAATGAAGGTGTTTTAAGGATTAGGTTTAAATTGGTCGAGGCATAGATAAAAATGTCAAAGATCTATGGTTTTACCCCTGCTTTTTCAATTTAATCAGTATACTGCTTTCCTGTGGGATTAGAAACAAATCGATTTGCTGTTAAATTTTAATTAGATGGAAACATCCCACTGTAAACGAAAACGAAAACCATCAACTACATCATTTACGGATCTTTGCAAATCCAGATAGGATATTTCCGCCGTTAACTTATTCAGGTGGTCTTTAAAAAACCAATTTACATCAAAAGAATATTCACGCCTGCTGTTATTGCTAATAGCTGTATGTGGATTGTAAATCGCATAACGAAAAGCAACCTCCAGAGGTTTAGGAATTGTGTGCCATAAGTAGTGGAAGAAATATCCAAGCTGAATATAATTGCCCAGCATATTCGTTAGTTCATTATTTATTTTGTCATTTATTTCTTTCCAATGAAATTCTTGCTGCCAGGATAAACCTCTAAACATAAAGGCAGTTTCAATTAAAAATTGATTAACACGATATTGACCCGCTTCCCCATCTTCAAATCCTTCCAATTGTTCCCCGCCGGCTGTAGAAAATCTTGTATATGGACTGCGGTTTGTAACACCGGCGATTGCTATTAAGCCGGTTGGCTCTTCATTATATTCCGTATCAGAACTTGTAAATTCAAGCTCTCTTCCAAAACAATTCCATTGAAGGCGGGAAATAAACATTAAATGATTATCGTCATTTGCTCTTGATCCGCGTCCCGTTCCAGTTAATACCGAAAACCAATAATTAAAATCCAATATGCTATTAGCCTTTATCCTGCCGTAAAATGAAATTCCCTGCTGGCGATCAATTGTAAACGGACGGGTAAGAATTGATCTTTCCACAGTTTGTTGCTTCCCGGAAGAAATTATGCGTTCCCTATTATAATGAATTTTCCACTGACCTATTTTTAATTTTAAAAATTTAAATTTTTCAATCATCAATCTGAAGTCCAGAAGATTTCCGGAAGCGAGTTCATATTCCCAATAAAATTTTATCCATTGTTCAAAAACATTTCCGCCCACTTTTAAGCGGGCACGGTTAATTTTAAAGGTTTGAGTTTCTGCATTTTGAAAATCCGAAAATGTTACAGGATCTGTATCGAATGGATAAGAATATCTAAACTGTAAACGTGATTGAAGTTGTAATTTATAATTTCCAT
>WOR8_10009149_pt1 | contig 12432 bp, 11 predicted proteins | sample DeeMarSeWOR38_10_FD_19890 | JGI IMG/M metagenome (IMG submission 19890) | reverse complement strand
CGTGGTCGACGTGTCGGCTGATTTTCGCTACCGGGACGCTGCCGCGTACGAGGGGGTCTACGGCACCTCGCATGGTGCGCCGCAGCTTCTCGGCAACTTCGTTTGCGCGGTGCCGGAGCATCTTGCCGGCGCGGACACCCAGCACGTGGCTCATCCGGGCTGTTTCGCGACCGCCATATTGCTGGCCGCGGTGCCGCTGTTGCAGTCCGGCCTGGTCACTCCCGAGCTGTTCGTTACCGGGATAACCGGCAGCACGGGCTCGGGGCGTACGCCGCAGCCCGGCACGCATCACCCGGAACGCCACAGCAACCTGTATGCCTACAAGGCACTGGCGCACAGGCATGCGCCGGAAAATCCGGGCCGGCGTGAACTTCGTTCCCCACTCTGGCCCTTTTGCGCGCGGTATCTTCGCCAGCGTGCAGGCCAAGGCAGCGGGCGGGATCTCCGCCGACCGGGTGCGCGAGTGCTTCGAATCGTTGTACGCCGACTCGCCATTCGTCCGGGTCGTCGACGGCTCGCCAAGGCTCAAGAACGTGGTTGCAAGCAACATGGCTGAGGTTGGCATTGCGGTATCGGGCGACACGGTTGTCGCAATGTCCGCCATCGACAACCTGGTCAAGGGCGCGGCGGGTGGCGCAATGCAATGGATGAACCGCCTGTTCGACCAGCCCGACACGGCGGGCCTGACCGGCATCCCGCCGGGCTGGACCTGAGGTGGACCCGATGCAGGCAGACGCGCGGGCGAGAGAGGCGGCGGCGACGATTCCCGTCTACGGGCAGCTGCCATTCGTGCCCGTGCATGCCGAGGGTTGCGAGATCATCACCGGCGATGGCCGGCGCATACTCGACCTTTACGGCGGACATGCCGTCGCGGCCCTGGGATACGGTCACCCGCGTCTCGTTGCCGCTGTAAGGGAGCAGTCGGAGTCCCTGCTGTTTCAGAGCAACGCTGTTGCACTGGAGATTCGTGCACGGGCCGCCGAGAAACTCGTATCCGTTGCGCCAGCCTCGCTGGAACGGGTGTTTTTCGTCAACTCCGGTGCCGAAGCCAACGAGAATGCATTGCGCATGGCCTGCTCGGTAACGCAGCGGGGCAAAGTGCTTGCGATCACCCACGGCTTCCATGGCCGCACCGCCGCAGCCGGCGCCGTCACATGGAACTCCGGGAAGTGGTACGGCTTTCCGCAAAAACCCTTCGACGTCGAATTCATCCCCCGCAACGACTGCGCCGCGGCCGAGTCGATGATCGGGCCGGACGTGGCGGCTGTCATTGTCGAGCCCGTACAGGGTGTCGCCGGGGCGTTCGACCTGTCCGCCGACTTCCTGCATTGCCTGCGCGACTCGTCCCGGCAGCACGGTGCCCTCCTGATCGCCGATGAAGTGCAGAGCGGGATGGGCCGTTGCGGGAACTACTTTGCCATCCAGGCACACGACATCGAACCCGACCTCCTCACCAGCGCGAAGTCGCTGGGCGGAGGTGTTCCCTGCGCCGCCGTACTCAGCCGCAGCGACATCGCCGGGCGTTTCGGTCCCGGCGACCTCGGCACCACGTTTGGCGGCGGACCACTTGCTGCTGCCGCGATCAACGCGGTCATCGATACGATCGAGGACGAAAACCTGCTCGAAAACGTACGTGACCGTGAAGCACAGATACGCGACCTTTGCCTGACGGGTCCTGTCACAAGGATCCAGGGAAAGGGTCTTTTGCTCGGCCTCGTCTGCGATCGGCCGGCCGCCGAAGTACGCAACGTGCTGCTCGAGCAGGACATCCTCACCGGCACGAGCGCGGACCCTCACGTCCTGCGCATCCTCGCGCCGCTTGTCATCACCGACGAACACGTAGACCATCTCGCCCGGGCGCTGGACGCAATCCCGCGCGGGAGTACCTGACACCTGACGAGGAAATTCGATGAAGACCTTTAACGACCTGGCGGAACTCAGTAACGAGGAGATCACCGATCTGCTGAAGCTGGCCGACCGGCTCGACAAGCACCCGGAGCCGCAGGCCCTGCAGGGCAATGCAGGGCAAGGTTCTGTCACTCCTGTTCCTGAGCCCGTCGCTCAGGACGCTCGCCTCTTTCCAGGCCGCGATGACGCGCCTCGGCGGCGGCTCTTTCGTCATTTCCCCCGATATGTCGATCCACGGCCTGGAGACCCGCCCCGGCATCGTGATGGATGGCACGGCAGCCGAGCACATCAACGAGGCAGTCCCGGTCATCGCGTCCTACGGTGATGCGATCGGCATCCGCGCCTTCGCCGAGCGCAAGAATCTCGAACATGATATGGCCGAGACGGAATTCCACACGCTGACCAGCCTCATCGACTCGCCGTGGATCAACATGGAGTCGGCGATGAACCACCCTTGCCAGAATCTCGCCGACTGGAAGACCCTGGACGACCTCGCTGTCCCGGCCAACGGCGGCAAATTCGTGCTGAGCTGGGCGTTCCATCCGAAAGCCCTGCCGCTCGCAGTACCGTCCTCGACCCTGTACACGGCGGCGCGCCGCGGCATGGACGTTACCGTGCTGCGCCCCGAGGGCTTCGAACTGCCCGAGCCCGTCATGCAGCGCGCGAAAACTGCGGCGGAAGCCGCCGGCGGTTCGGTACAGGAAACCGACGACCGCGCCGAAGCGATGGAAGGCGCACACATTATCTACGCCAAGTCCTGGTCGTCGACGCGACATTACGGCGACCGCATCAACGACAAGAAGCTCCGCGATGAACTCGTCGACTGGTGCGTCGACGAGCCCTGGTTCGACAACGCGAGAGACGACTGTCGCTTCATGCACTGCCTGCCGGTGCGCCGCGGCGTCGTCGTCGCCGATGCGATCCTGGACGGTCCCCGCAGCGTCGTGATCCACGAAGCACGCAACCGCATGCTGGCGCAGATGGCCGTGCTGCACCGGATGCTCGGAGGCGGCCAATGACGTCCAAGCGTGATCTCGCGATCGTCGTATCGGCGCTCAAGCATGCGGCGCCCTACATCCGCCTGTTCAAGGGCAAGGTCTTCGTCCTCAAGGCGGGCGGCGAAATATTTGCGGACAGAGCGGCGACCACCGCGCTCATGGAGCAGGTGGGTATCCTCCACCAGGTCGGCATTCGCGTCGTCCTGATACACGGTGGCGGACCGCAGTCGACGCAACTCGCGACGGCGCTCGGTGTGGACACGACCTTCGTCGATGGACGCCGCGTTACCGATGGCGCGTCGCTCGACGTTGCGACGATGGTGCTCAACGGACAGATCAATACGCGCGTGCTGGCAGCATGCCGCGACCTGCAGATCCCGGCGGTCGGCATCAGCGGCGTGGACGCGGGGCTCATTCGCGCTCACAAGCGGCCGCCGGTGGAGCGTGAAGGCGAATCGGCCATCGATTACGGTTTCGTCGGCGACATCGATTCCGTCGACGCGGACATACTCAGGAAGCAGCTCGACAACGGCCTCATGCCGGTCGTCAGCCCGCTGTCCTGCGACGAGTCCGGGACCCTGCTCAACATCAATGCGGATACTGTCGCAGCCGCCATCGCCGCGGAACTCGGTGCCGAGAAACTCATCCTGCTGACGGGTGCGCCCGGGGTACTGGAAGATGCCTCCGATCCCCATTCGCTGATCAGCTACATAGACCGCGCGCAGCTCGACAAGCTTCGCGACGACGGCAAGCTTGCGGACGGCATGCTGCCCAAGGCCGCCGCCATCGACGCGGCACTCGCCAACGGTGTCCAGCGCGTGCACGTAATTTCCTACAACTTCCCGGACAGCCTGCTGCTGGAAATATTCACCAACGAAGGTACCGGGACACTCGTCGTCAACGACATCGCTGCGCTGACGCCGGAAGAACAGGCGGGCGGCGGCTCATGACGCGCCTGTGGGACAAGGGCCTGCCGCTCAGCGAACGGGTGCTGCGCTACACGGCCGGTGAGGATCATCGTCTGGACGCTCGCCTCGTGCCCTACGACGTCCGCGGTTCGATCGCGCACGCGGAAATGCTTGCCGCCACCGGGCTCATCGGCGAGGAAGATGCGAGTGCCATCCGCGATGGCCTCAGGCAACTCGAGGCGTCCTTCGAGGCCGGGGACTGGAGCATCACGCTGCAGGACGAAGACGTCCACACGGCGCTCGAGACGCGGCTCACCCGCGCGATCGGCGACGCGGGCGCGCGGCTACACCTCGGCCGGTCACGCAACGACCAGGTGCTCACGGCGCTGCGCCTCTACCTGCTGGACGCGGCCGACGATCTCGCCAGACGGGTCGACGCCCTGCGCGAGTCAGTAGCGAAGCTTGCAGAACGGCAGGGTGATATTCCACTGCCCGGCTATACACACATGCAGCAGGCCATGCCCTCGTCGGTTGCGCTGTGGTGCGGGGGCTTCGACGAGGCATTCGCCGACGCCGCCGCGGGTCTCGCATCGGCCAGGCGGCGCATGGACAAGAACCCGCTCGGAAGTGCCGCGGGCTACGGGACCCCGGGCCTGCCGCTGGATCGCGACATGACGACGGCGTCGCTCGGTTTCGCGGAAACCCAGACACCTGTGACCGCCGCCCAGCTGTCTCGCGGCAAGGCCGAGAGCGGCCTGCTGTTCGAGGTCACGCTGCTGCTGCAGGACGTGGGACGGATGGCCGCCGACCTGCTCATCTTCTACATGCAGGAATTCGGCTACGTGGCGCTCGCCGCCGACGTGACGACGGGCTCATCGATCATGCCGCAGAAGCGCAATCCCGATGTGCTGGAACTCCTGCGCGGCGCGTCCGCAACCGCCCAGGCCTGTCTGGACGAATCGCTGATGATCACCGCCAAGCTGCCGTCCGGTTATCACCGCGACCTGCAGCGCCTCAAGAGCCCGTTGTTTCGCGGCATCGACCTCGCCGTCGACAGCGTCGACATCCTGGCGCACGTACTCGACGGCATCGCATTCGTTCCCGGCCGCGTCCGGCTCGACGAGGGTGTCTATGCGACGGAGGAAGCTTACCGGCTGGTCCGGGAAGAAGGCATCCCGTTTCGTGAGGCGTATCGGCAGGTTGCGAAGCGGTATGCCGCGCGCTGAGGGCGCTCTATAATCGTGCGTTCACTTCCGGGGGCAATCACCATGAAACGACTCATCCTGCTATTTGCCGCGATCTCCTGCTTCGCTCTTGTCGGCTGCGGCCAGTCCGGCCCGCTCTACCTCCCCGGGGACCCGAGCGAGATTCGCGATGCGCCCCGGCCGGTCGAGAATTCGGACGAGGAAGAGGACGAAAACGGCGACGACGAACGCTGAACGGGTAGTTCGGGATGGCCGACGCCGACCTGGTACTGATCGACGGCTCGTCGTATCTCTACCGTGCCTACCATGCGCTGCCGAAGCTGAGTAACTCGGCCGGCGAGCCGACGGGTGCGCTCCATGGCGTGCTCAACATGATCAACAAGCTCGTCCGCGAGCAGCAGGCCGGGCACATAGCCGTCGTCTTCGACGCACCCGGCAAGACCTTCCGTGACGAGATGTACGCGGAGTACAAGGCCAACCGTCCGCCAATGCCGGACGACCTCCGCGAACAGGTCGAACCGCTGATCGACGCAGTGCGGGCCATGGGGCTTCCCCTGCTGCGCGTCGAAGGTGTCGAGGCGGACGATGTCATCGGCACGCTCTGCCGGCGCTGTGCCGATGAAGGCATGAATGTCCTCGTATCGACCGGCGACAAGGACATGGCGCAGCTCGTCAACGACAAGGTGACGCTCGTCAACACGATGACGGGCCAGGTGCTCGACCGCGATGGCGTCAAGAAGAAGTTCGACGTGTTCCCGGAACAGATTGTCGACTACCTCGCGCTCGTCGGCGACAGTTCGGACAACATCCCCGGCGTACCGCGGGTCGGCGCCAAGACGGCCGCGAAATGGCTCAACCAGTACCCGACTGCCGACGACATCATCGCCAGCGCCGGCGATATTGGCGGCAAGGTCGGGGAAAGCCTGCGTGAGAATATCGAACAGCTGAAGCTGTCGCGCGAGCTTGCGACGATCCGCCAGGATCTCGACCTGTCTGCGGACTACGACGACCTCACACCGGGCGACCCGGACGATGCTGCCTTGCGCGAGATTTACGGGCGCTTCGAGCTGCGGCAGTTGCTGCGGCAACTCGATGACGACAAGGACGACCCGCAAGCGGACCAGGTAGAAGCTGCCGGCGAATACGAGACGATTCTCGAATGGGCGGACTTCGACCGCTGGCACAAGGCTATCAAGGGCGCGAAGCTCGTGGCGTTCGACACGGAAACGACGAGTCTCGCGTACATGGAGGCGGAACTCGTCGGCATTTCGCTATCCATCGAAGCGGGCAAGGCCGCCTACATCCCCGTGGCGCACGACTACCCCGGCGCCCCGGAGCAGCTGCCGCGCGACAAGGTGCTGGAAAAGCTCAGGCCCTGGCTGGAAGACGGCGCGAAGAAAAAGGTCGGCCACCACCTGAAGTACGACGCCCACATCCTGGCAAGATACGGCATCGGGCTCGCCGGCATGGCGTTCGACTCGATGCTCGAATCCTACGTACTGAACAGCGTCGCAACGCGGCACGACATGGATTCGACCGCGCGTTATTACCTCGGCCGCGAGACGATTCACTACGAAGATGTCGCCGGCAAGGGCGCGAAGCAGCTCACGTTCAACCAGATCGACCTGGAGACGGCGGCCCCGTATGCCGCCGAAGATGCAGACATCACACTGCAACTGCACGAGAAGCTGTGGTCCGAGCTCGGCAAGACCGAGACCCTGAAGAAGGTCTACACGGAGATCGAACAGCCGCTGGTTCCGGTGCTGCTGGCGATGGAGGAGTCCGGCGTACTCATCGACAGGCAGATGCTCGCCGACCAGAGCCACGAACTGACCAGCCGCATGGCCGAACTCGAGAAGCAGGCGCACGAGCTGGCGGGCGGGCCATTCAACCTTGGATCGCCGAAGCAGCTGCAGCAGATTCTGTTCGAGCAACAGGAGCTCCCGGTCATCCGCAAGACGCCGAAGGGCCAGCCGTCGACAGCCGAGGACGTGCTTGCCGAGCTTGCCAACGACTATGAGCTGCCGCGTGTGATCATCGACTATCGCGGCGTGAGCAAGCTCAAGAGCACCTACACCGACAAGCTGCCGCTGCAGATTTCCGAGACAACGGGCCGCGTGCACACGTCCTATCACCAGGCGGTCGCCGCAACCGGGCGGCTGTCGTCCACGGACCCCAACCTGCAGAACATCCCGATTCGCACGCCGGAGGGCAGACGCATCCGGCAGGCGTTCGTGGCGCCGAGAGGACAGGTCCTGCTCGCGGCGGATTACTCGCAGATCGAGCTGCGCATCATGGCGCACCTGTCAGGCGACGAGGGCCTGCAGTCGGCATTTGCCGCCGAGCAGGACATCCATCGCGCGACGGCAGCGGAGGTGTTCGAAACCGAATTCGACGACGTGACCGACGACCAGCGCCGCTCCGCCAAGGCCGTGAACTTCGGCCTGATGTACGGCATGTCGGCCTTCGGGCTCGCCAAGCAGCTGAACGTGCCCAGGGGCGAGGCGCAGGAGTACATCGATCTGTATTTCGAGCGCTACCCGGGCGTCAAAGCATTCATGGACGACATCCGCGAGAAGGCGCGGAAACAGGGCTATGTCGAGACGGTGTTCGGGCGTCGGCTGTACCTGCCGGAGATCAATGCGCGGAACCAGCAGCGGCGCCAGTACGCCGAACGCACGGCGATCAACGCGCCGATGCAGGGCACCGCGGCGGACATCATCAAGCGCGCCATGATCACCGTGCAGGACTGGCTGCTGTCATCGAAGCCGGGGGCACGGATGATCATGCAGGTGCACGACGAGCTCGTTTTCGAGGTCGAGAAGGCGGCTGTGGACAAGGTGCGCGACAAGGTCGTGGAACTCATGGAGGGCGCCGCGGAGCTGGACGTCGCCCTGAAAGTCGACGCCGGCGTCGGCAGGAACTGGGACGAGGCGCACTGACCCTCGCCCGGGGATGGCATCGAGACTCGTTCTAAACAATATTTGCTGTTTTTTCAGAGATTTACGGGCGGCAAGGAACTAATAATTACCGGCACACTCTAATTTCCAGAGTGCGAAAGTACTTGCCTGTTTACCTCCCTAGACAGGCGCGCAACACGGTAACCCCAAGCCTGTTGCTTCTTCTTGCCCCGGAATTCTTTCCGGGGCTTTTTTATTGTTCGCAGTTCGAGAACCGCTCTTGCGACCTCGCCGCAGAAATGCCCCTGTAGGAGCGCTTCTCGGCGCGCGATCCCGATCAGCGAGCAGACGACCGGGGTGTTCCTCGACCGAAGTAAAGCGGAGCCGCGCGCAGCGCGGTGAGCCATGAGAGAGAGGAATACCCCGGTCGTCTGCGGACCGTCTCGTCAGGTGCGTCCAGCCAGGAAGCGCTCCAGGACCTCGCGCGCCTCCCGCTCGCCCTGGCGCTTAAGCGCGGAAAACTGCTGCACGGTCGCACGATCGCCCAGCTCCTTTTTCACTTCGAGCACGGCCGCGGCGGCCTGCCCTTTCTTGAGCTTGTCCGCCTTCGTCAGCAGGATGTGAATCGGCAGCTCGACAGACTCCGCGAACGCGATCATCCGGCGATCGAAATCCGTGAGCCTGCGGCGGATATCGACGATCAATATCAGGCCGGCGAGGCTCTGCCGTGATTCGAAATACTCCGCCAGCAGTTCCCCCCAGTGACGCCGCATCGATTCGGACACCCGCGCGAATCCGTAGCCCGGCAGATCCACGAGCCGCTGGCCGTCACGCAGCTCGAAAAAGTTCACCAGCTGCGTTCGCCCCGGGGTCTTGCTCGTCCGCGCAAACTGGCGCCGGTTCACGATCACGTTGATCGCGCTCGACTTTCCGGCGTTGGAGCGGCCCGCGACGGCGACCTCGGTGCCCGAATCCGGCACGAACTGGCTGCGGGCGTTGGCACTCTTCAGGAAGCGGGCATCCGGGAACTGCGACATGGGGGTATGGCCAGTGGTTTCCGTGTATAATTCTGGGCCGCAGAATTCATGGTCCCCCGGCCAGGCGGGCCCAGATTATACACTCGTCAAGATGACAACGATGGCACCGGCCACCGTGAAGAAGTAACGGTTACATAACATGAAAAACACGCTCGCTTATCTTTGCGCAGTTGCCGGCATGTCGCTGGCCTCCCTCCAGGTACAGGCCGAGAGCCTCGTCGATGGCTCAGCCGAAGCCGGCAAGAGCAAGGCCGTCACCTGTGCCGCATGCCACGGTGCCGAGGGCATGCAAGAATCCGCTCATGACCAGCCAGGCGACGATGCTTTCGGAACAGGACATGGCAGATCTGGCCGTCTATTTCGAGAGCCTGCCCGGGCCGGCCCAGGCTGTAGCCGACCCGGATCTCGTCGCCAAGGGCGAGGCACTTTATCGCGGTGGTGAGGTCTCAAAACAGATAGCTGCCTGCATCGCCTGCCATGGTCCCACCGGGGCCGGTAACCCGGCTGCCATGTACCCGGCGCTGAAGGGCCAGCATGCGGCATACACGGCCAAGCAGCTGCGCGATTACGCGTCCGGCGAGCGCGTGTCGGACGGCCAGACACGGGTCATGCGTGAGATAGCAGGGAAGCTCAGCGAGGACGAGATCGTAGCGCTGGCATCCTATGTTCAGGGCTTGAAATAAGATCTGGAAACAGGACGGTAGTGGAACTGATGAAGAACTCGTTGATGAATTGGGCGCTGGCCCTGTTGTTTCTGATTGGTCTCGCTGCGTGTGGCAGCGGCGATAGCGGAACAGAGACCGCCGTCGAGGCTACGCCTGCGGAGCAGGCACCGGTGGAAGAGCAGGTTGCGGCCGAAGAGGAAGCGGTTAGCGAAGAGGAAAGCACGCAGGTCGTCGTGGAGGAATCCGCCGCCGAGCCGGAGGACGACGAGCAACCGATCATGCTGGCCCGTGCCGACAGCACCGACGCGCCCGCACAAAACTGGAAATTCAAGGAAGGCCAGCACTACATTCGCATGGTGCCGAGCCAGCCGACCATGGGCGGCGCGGACAAGATCGAGGTCGCCGAGTTCTTCTGGTACGGCTGTCCGCACTGCTTCAGTTTCGAGCCCACGATTAACGAGTGGGCCGCCGACATCCCCGCCAACGCGCGCTTCGTCCGCATTCCGGTCGTGTGGAATAACGTCCACGAGCTGCATGCGCGCCTGTTCTACACGATGGAAGTACTGGCCCGTAACGGCACGCTCGCGGATGGCGAGGCATTCCACAACACGGTATTCCAGGAAATTCAGACCCGCGGCAACCGGCTTACCAGCGAGGATTCGATCCGGCGCCTGTTCGAGCGCTTCGGCGTCGATGCCGACACCTTCAACGGTACCTGGAAGTCTTTCGAGGTCGACCAGAAACTCCGTGTCGCCAAGGACCTCGGCCGCCGCTACAACATCCAGGGCGTACCGGCCGTTGTCGTCAACGGCAAGTACCGCACGGGCGGTGCCGAGGCCGGTAGTTACGATGCAGTTCCGGACGTCATCGACGAACTCATCGTGCGCGAAAGCCAACGTTAACCTGGGTCGCTGCGCCGCGGGACGGTGGTGAAAGCAACCCTGGTCATTGCAGGACTCGCGCTCGTCCACGCCGTCGCGTTCGCCGCACCGGCTGCCGACCAGGCATTTTCGGCGCTCGCCGACCGCTACCTCCGTGAAGCAGCCGAGCGATCGCCGGTTACGGCGACCGCGCTGGGTGACCATCGGGCGGATGATCGCCTCGACGACGTGGATGCGGCCGCTCGGGCCCGCACGAGAGACACCTACATCGGCTACCGCGAAGAGCTGGCCGGGATCGACCGCGACGGCTTGTCACGCGAAAACCAGGTCGACGCGGCGATCCTGCATAACAGGATCGAGTCCGCGCTTTTCGAGCTCGATGAATTCGAGGAATGGGCCTGGAATCCGCTCTACTACGTACGCCTCTCGGGTAACTCCGTCTACGGCCTTCTTGCACGCGATTTCGCGCCGCTCGAGGAGCGCCTCGGCAACGCGGCCTCCCGACTCGAACAATTTCCGCGCTTCTTCGCACAGGCGCGCGGATCGCTACAGCCGGAGCGCGTACCGAAGATCCATGCCGAGACCGCAATTCAGCAAAACCGGGGACTCGCAACGATCATCGACTCGATGCTCGTTCCGGCCATGGCAGAAGTGTCTCCGGAAACCCGGAATCGTCTCGAAGCCGCTATCGAGACCGCACGTTCGGCGATCGCCGAACAGCAGGCCTGGCTCGAGGAGGAGCTCCTGCCGCGGGCGAACGGTGACTTCCGCATCGGTGCCGAACTCTACGACAGGAAGCTCGCTTTTGCGCTGAATTCTTCGTTGTCCCGCAGAGACATTCGAACGCGCGCCGAGAGCGAGTACGAACTCGTGCGCGCCGAAATGTACGAGATCGCCAGGGAAGTCTATGCCGACAGGCATCCCTATACGGCATTTCCCGACAATCCCGATGAATCCTACAAGCAGGCGATCATCCGGGCGGCTCTCGAGGAGGCTTACCGGCAACTGCCGGCGCGCGATGAGATCGTCGAGATCGCGAGAAAGTACCTGCAGCAAGCCAGCGATTTCGTTATCGAGAAGAGCATCGTCACGATGCCGGAGGAACCGCTCGAGATCATCGTAATGCCGGAGTTTCAGCGCGGCATCGCGTTGGCTTATCTCAGCCCGCCGGGACCACTCGATAGAGACCAGAAGGCTTTTTACGCGGTCGCCCCGCTGCCGGCTGACTGGACCGAAGCCCAGGTTGAATCATTCCTGCGCGAATACAACCTCTATTCGATTCAGAATCTTACGATACATGAGGCCGTGCCCGGCCATTACCTGCAACTGGCACTTAGCAACCGGCACCCATCGGCAGTGCGCAGCGCGCTGTGGTCAGGGCCTTTTGTCGAAGGCTGGGCAGTGTATGCGGAACGGGTGATGATCGACGCAGGCTATCTCGACCATGACCCCCTGATGCGACTGATCAATCGCAAGTGGTACCTCCGGGCCATCACGAACGCGATCATCGACTCCGCCATCCACGTCGACGGCATGACCCAGGAAGCGGCCATGAAACTCATGATCGAGGGAGGCTTCCAGGAAGAACGCGAGGCCGCCGGCAAATGGGTTCGCGCGCAGCTGTCGTCGGCACAACTTTCAACCTATTTCGTCGGCTACCAGGAGCACTCGGCCCTGCGAGCCGACGTCGAAGCGGCCTGGGGCGATGAATTCACGCTGCGCCGCTATCACGACCAGGTACTTTCTTACGGTTCGCCCCCCGTCCGGTTGGTCCGCGCCCTCATGCTGAACGAACCCGTCACCAATAATCGCGATCCGGAAGCAGGGACCACGCCCTAGCTCGACCCCACCGCTGCAACGTTTTCCCGCTTCGCCGCATCTAAGTAACACCTTGTCGGCAAACACACTCGCTTATTCAAATCGGTAATGA
>WOR8_10008931_pt1 | contig 12433 bp, 9 predicted proteins | sample DeeMarSeWOR38_10_FD_19890 | JGI IMG/M metagenome (IMG submission 19890) | reverse complement strand
CTCCTTTTAGCCGCTCGCGATACCGGTATTAAACGTTTCGTCTATGCAGCAAGCTCGTCAGCTTACGGTGATTCTCCAACCTCGCCCAAGGTCGAAACGATGCCTACGAGCCCTCTTTCGCCATATGCGGTCGCCAAACTCGCTGGCGAATATTATTGCTCGGTCTTCTGCAATATCTACGGTCTACAGACTATTTCACTGCGGTATTTCAACGTCTTTGGCCCATACCAGGATCCGAAGAGCCAATATGCCGCTGCTATTCCGGCTTTTGTAACAGCCATATTGAAGGACAAGCCGCCGACCATTTACGGTGACGGCCGGCAGAGCCGTGATTTTACGTATATAGATAATGTCGTCAGTGTCAATTTACTTGCCGCAAGAGCGAACCAGACTAAAGGCGAAGTTATAAATATCGCCTGTGGTCAGGCTGTTACCGTCAATGAAATCATCGATATGATAAACGAACTTCTCGGAAAGAACGTAAAACCTATATATACCGATCCGCGTCCCGGCGACGTAAAACACTCCCTCGCCGATATCAACGCTGCACAAAACCTGATAAATTTCAAGCCATTAGTACATTTTCACGAAGGCCTGCAAAAAGCAATAGACTGGTACCGTGACAATCTTTTGTAATTTTGCCCACAGGTTGTTTAGTTAAGGAAGAAGAATACTGTCTATTTGTTTAATTGTTCGCCTTCTAAGTTGGCAACAACTGCTGCTCCGCATGCGTCTCCCCATACGTTTACGGCTGTTCGGAGCATATCCAATATTCTGTCCACGGCTAAAATCATTCCAATGCCTTCCAGCGGCAGATTTACCGCCCTTAGCACGATTACCATCGTGACGAGCCCGGCGCCGGGAATAGCAGCGGCACCTATCGAGGCCAGTGTTGCCGTGAGCATGATGATAAGTTGCTGGCCGATGCTGAGGTCGATTCCGTATGCCTGGGCGATAAACATGGCAGCAACCGCCTCGTATAAAGCCGTGCCATCCATGTTCACCGTAGCACCCAATGGTAGCACAAAGCTCGTTACCTTATTGGATACGCCGGTGTTTTCCTGTAGGCATTCCATTGTAATTGGCAAAGTAGCTGCGCTGCTGGCCGTGCTGAAAGCCGTTGCTACGGCGCTTAAAACATCCCTGATGAATTTCAAGGGAGAATATTTTCCGAGAGTTTTCAACAAGACAGGTAAAGTCACGCAGGCATGTATTGTCAGGCCGACAATCACCGTGGCCATATATACTATCAGAGGTTTGATAACAGACAATCCCATAGAGCCGATTGTATGAGCCATCAGGGCAAACACGCCGAAGGGTGCCAGACGCATAATCCAGTCGGTAATTTTCATCATCACGGTATTAAAGGCTTCGAAGAGGATCACTAATGGTTTGCCTTTTTCTCCGATGCTACTGATGGCGACACCTAAAAGTAAAGAGAAGAATATCACCGACAGTACTTTATCCCTTGCCATAGCATCGTAAATATTTGCCGGTATAATGTCCCTGATAATGGAAATTACTGAAGGTACTTCTCCGCCGGACAAATCGCTCCCTGCCTCGATACCTATATCTACTCCGATCCCGGGCTTCATCAGATTTACTAAAATAAGCCCGACTCCCACGGCAAGAGTTGTCGTTGCTGTGTAATAAATAAATGTCCTCAATCCAATCCTGCCCAATTTACGAACATCGCCGAGGCTTACAATTCCGGCTACCATCGAAGCAAGAATCAAAGGTATAATAATAGCCTTGAGCAGCCGAATGAACATGTCCCCTACAATTTTTATATGGGCGGCTCTTTCCCCCAGCAGAATTCCAACTACAATCCCCAAAAAAATGGCAATTAGAATTTGAGTGTGAACTTTTAGCTTCAAATACAATCCCTCTATTGCAGTTGTTTCTTTAATTCCTGAGCATTTTGTATTAACTCATCCCGACGGATCTGCTGCCTGGGCGAAAGTTCGAACGTCCATTCGTAAGAATCTACGATTCTGTTCGGATTGACAATCTGGGCGAAGAAATCAAATGGAAAATAATCGTACCACGGGCCTTTCAAGTCCCGATGGGTATTTAATGTCTCGTAGCCTTCCTTGTTGATCCTGACGCAATAATCGCCGTACCAGTTAAAATTAACTGTAACTGGAGACTCGCCGATCTGCTCGTCATTTAGTGTAACTAATGCTCCCGGTGGCTTGGTGTTGATAGTCAGACGACGTTCTACACATCCGCAGAGTAGCAGGCTCGCAACTGAGCAGCAGACCATTAAAGTTAGTGAATTATGCTTTACCATAACAGATATCCCAAAATCAATTAAATATATGAATCTGTAGATTCATATAGAAGTGTAGCCAATAATCAGTACAACGTCAAACGCTATTAATCCTGTTTCCCGATATAATGCTCTTTCGATATATCCATTTATGGAGACGAATTCAATAGTACCAATTCTTGATGACGTATTGCACCGAGAGCGACTTCGAGCGGGAAAATAAACAACTGGTATGATTCTGTCGAAATCCGGTCGCTGTCAAGGTCTACAAGCACCCTCCTGAAGATATCGAACAACTTTTGTCGGACTTGCTGTAACTCATCCGGATTTTGTACTCCACGTGATTGCTCGATCAGATTTAGAATCTCCAGGTTGTATTTGTCTGCCCGTTTTTTCTGCCGCTGCTGGAGACGTATTCGAATATGCCAAATTCCCGAAGCAAAGAGTACGGTTATCGAAAGAAATAATGCCATAGAATCTGCATATCTCACAAGAAAACCCGGTTCTTCCCTTCGATAGTAAGATTTCGCTCCCACGTGGAGCGGTATACCAAGATTCTGTCCGGAACTGGGCAGCTTTATCGTGGCTGCGTGAGGATTTTTAGCAACTAACTTGTTACGATGCTCGTACAGGATTTGTGTTATTGCGTTAATACTACTTTCCTTAACTGCCTTATGCGTTAACAGTAATGCCTGGACCGAGGCAGAAGGGACATTTTGGGAAGGAATAGGATTATCGCCTTGGTATGCTCCGGCGTATATTATCCCTTCTTCCACGAAAGGATGCCAGTTCTCTATCGCGTGCACATTAATGGGTATCAAGTTGGCAGGCCTGTCATTTTGCAGAAGTAGATCTCGTACGGTATCATTCCCAACCGCGATAAAGAGAATAATAGCATCTACTTCGTTATTCAGGAATGCTGTGCTGGCTGCCAGAATGCTCTGTTGTTTCATAAAGCTTACGGTACTTTTTAAACCGTAAGTTTCGATGAAGCGCTGGAGAAAAGAATTTGGATCGTTAGGATCTCCTTTTTCTCCTAAAAGATTGGGAATCACTGCAATACGTTTGCCTTTAAGCTCGGGTATGCTTTTAATATTTTTATCAGCGATAAGATGGAGCATTTCCGGGAATAATGAGGCCACTGCCTGAACCGATTGCTTTGCAGGCGTGTCATGTTGTATTATCGCAAGCTCAACCTCCCTATCCTCCAGCAGTTGCATGTTTTCGCAGGATCCAAGAGTCGGCCGTGTTTTAATCCGAATCCTCCTTTGATTATTGTTAATCACATTTTTAAGGTTTTCGCCAAACCAATGGTATTCACCTCCCTCGCCGGCAGTAGCGAGTATAATAGACACCCGGGAATAAGACTGGATCAGTTTCATTGCAAAAACCACGACCATTACAATGCTTACTAATGTAACTGCAGCAATCAACCTGTCGTTAAACTGTGCTCCTTCTTTTCCCCGTATAATCCGAACTTGAGCATGAATCCACTGCACTATCGAGCAAAATGTCTCAGAAAGGCTTTTCATTATGTGCATAGTCATGGTTCCTTTCTTCAGGCATTTAAGCCATATCCTGCTTTGTCTCCTGAATTTTGCTTGTGAATATAGTCAAGGAAGTAGAACTCACAAAGCCATATTTTTTATAAAAATAGTTTATCTTATCAATCCGCCGGCACGCATCTGCCTTGGGCCCAGGCGCGTAAACATTCGACTTTTTCAGCCATTGTTACCGACAATGGCGGCGAATTTTGCAGCGTTGAAAGAACCATATCTGTTTTCAGGTCTGTATTTTTTGCGAACGCTTCGTGCAGAGCAGATAGTACAGCCTGTTCAATTTCAGCACCGCTGTAGCCATCTGACGTCGCTGCCAGTGCATCCAGATCAAACTGCCCGGGATCTCGGCGACGTTTGCTTAGATGAATTTCAAATATTTTCTTTCGTGTTTCTTTTTTAGGTAAATCGACAAAGAATATTTCATCGAATCTGCCTTTGCGAAGAAGTTCGGGTGGCAAAGCTTCGATATCATTGGCAGTAGCAATAACAAATACCGACGCTTTGTGGTCCTGCATCCAGGTCAGCAGTGTGCCGAACAGTCTCTTGGATAAACCTCCGTCGGTGCTTTGGCTGGCTGCCGAAGCAAAACCTTTTTCGATCTCATCTATCCATAAAATTACAGGTGACATCATCTCAATTTGTCGTAGGGCCTGCCGGAGATTACGTTCGGATTCACCAACGAAACTATTATAAAGAGTGCCGGGATCGAGTCTCAGAAGTGGCTGTTTCCAGGCTGTTGCCACGGCCTTTGCACAGAGGCTTTTGCCGGCTCCTTGGACACCAAGCATGAGCATGCCTCTGGGTGATTCGAGACCGAAATCTTCTGCCTTCGTACTGAAGGCATTTTTACGATGTTCGAGCCATTTCTTTAACTTCCTCATACCCCCGATTTCACTAAGGTCGAGAGGTGTTTCGATATATTCAAGCAAACCTCCGCGTTGGAGCATTCGCCTTTTGTTTGAGATAACAAGATTTATGTCTTCCTCATCAAAACGCCTGTCGTCGGCAACGGTGTCAACGATGATGCTTTGAACCTGTCGGCGCGTCAATCCGCGGAGATTTCGAATAATTATTTCCAGGCCGCTTTTGGTAATTTTGGTTTCGATGGGTTTCTCGCGGTGAAATCGTTTCAGCGTTCTGCGAATAATATCTTTCAGTTCCTCCGGGCCCGGAAAAGAAATCTCAAAAGGCCTCGCGAAGGCTTTTACAACCTCGGGCAGCTTGTCCTCGCTGTCTATCATGACGAGTGTATTGGTTTTTTTATCGAAACGATCGATAAGGTCGCGTATGGCCCGCAATGCCAGGCCTGCCTTGAGATGTTCGGCGACGTCGAGGGTCACGCAAATGGAGCCTTCCTTTGTATTTGCAAGGTAATTTAATCCGGAAACAGGTGATTCGGTATCGGCTACAAAAGGACTTTCGACCATCAGGCCGTCTCTGACGCCGCCGCTTATTGACCATACATACATTTCTCGCTTCAGGTCGAGGGCTGCATAGCGTATTATATCCAGGGTATAGCGTTCTTCATAAGTCACGATGGATATACAGGAATCGCCGCCCTTGATAAGCTTTTTAAATCGTTCGACATCTTCCATCGGATACTTGCTCCCTTTTTTTAAGACTAAAGATCGGGTTTCAATCTGCAACTACTTCTTAGGTCCGACCAGTTCGATAATATTGCCGTCCGGATCTCTGACAAGTGTCAGATAGAAATTGCCTCCACCTATCTGGTAAGGCTCTTTTACCGGGGCCACCCCGGCTTTCTTTGCCCGCTCTACGGCTGCGGTTGTGTCGGAGACAAAGATCGTTAGGTAACTGTATCCCAGGCTTGAGTTGATAAATTTGTTATCGACTTTCTTGCCGGGCGCTTCTGGGAATTCCATAATTTTAATTTTAGTTGCGCTCTCCTCTTCACCCAATACCAGCACTCTCACGATGAAAGCCTGGTAATCGCTCAGCCCTGAGTCACCTGCCATCTCCTTCGAGACATCGAAGCCGGGTACCTCGGTAAATCCCAGCGCGTTCTTGTAAAACAGTGCAGCTTTTTCCACGTCGCTTACCACGATACCGAGGTCGATTGTGGTTCGGGCGAATTCAGCTTTTATCCCGCCTGTGCCGGCACCGGCAAGTAATACACTTACAACGAGGCAAAAAACCGGCAGGACTGCAAAAAAGTATTTCTTCATAACAGTTCTCCTTATATTGCTTAACGCGGATTTGTTGTCCCCATTATAAAGAAAAACTTCAAATACAAAAGCCCAAAAATATATTATAAATCTTTTAATGCCGGTTGATTCCCGAAATTGGTCCGCTAAATAGCTTGAAATACCCTGTTCCCGTATTATAATCATCTCCTGAGCTTGTCGAACGGCTCAAACGCTGATAGGCATTGATTGCCGATAGACCGCGGGTCAACGAATGAGAAACGGATTTCGACGAATTAATTGCATCCTGCATTTCATTGGGGGTTTGCTGGAAATATTGGGATTGGTTCTTCTATTCCCGCTGATAGTCGTTATCTACTACTGGGGACAAATGGGTGACGGCTGGATTACAGGTGCCAGCTTTGTTCTTACGTCCCTGGTCTCGTTTTCTCTCGGGATGGTGCTGCGCCATAAGTTCGAAGCGGAAAAGCTCGATACTACCGGCTCGATGCTGATGTGCGCTCTCGGCTGGCTTTTTGCCTCGGCCATCGGAGCACTGCCATTTGTTATCGGGATAGGTGCGAATTATCTCGATGCCTGCTTCGAAGCGATGAGCGGCTTTACGACAACCGGTATTACCGTTTTTTCAGGCTTAGATGATATGCCGAGGAGCATCCTTTTCTGGCGGGCGCTCACGCAGTGGCTGGGCGGCATAGGAATACTTTCCTTTTTCCTGATGGTCATTTCCCAGTCGGGCGGTGCTCATCACATGTTCGGGGCCGAAAGCCACAAGATTTCTTCGGCCAGGCCCGCACCGGGATTGTTCAACACCCTTCGGATACTCTGGGCTATATATGCATTCTTTACAGTGTTAGCAGCAGCAATTCTTTCGCTCGAAAAAATGCCGGTGTTCGATGCCGTCTGTCATGCCCTGACTGCATTATCGACCGGCGGCTTTTCGCCCCACGACAGCAGCATCCAATTCTATAGTTTATCCGGCCACCCGAATTATCGGCTTATCGAATATACCGTCATATTTTTTATGATGCTGGGAGGTATCAACTTTCTCATACACTACCGCGTTTTGACCAGGGACTTCAAGGCCCTCTGGGACAATACCGAGATCCGCTACTGGTGGCGATTCATCGCCAGTTTCACGGTTATCATAATCATCGATCATCTCTATAAATCAGGGGCATTCGGCGCCCTGTTTAGAGACGGCACGGCAATAAACTTAAGTGAATTCGAACGCACTTTCAGGCACAGTTTGTTCCAGGTAATGTCCATTCTCACAACAACGGGCTTCGGAACAAAAGACATCGGCTCGGACTTTTTCGGTGCTCTGTCCAAGCAATTGTTTCTTGCTATGATGGTAATCGGCGGCTGTGTCGGTTCGACTGGTGGCGGCTTTAAGGTCTTGCGAGTCGCCATTCTTAACCGGCTTATCATACGCGAGCTTTTCAAGCTGAGAATCCCCGGCAGGGTATCCACCGGCGTAGTAGTGGATAAAAAAATCGTGCCGGAAGATGAAGTGGACCGTGTCGCAGCTTTGTTTTTCACGTGGATGGCGCTGCTGTTAGTGGGCGGCGGAATTACCGCCCTATTTTCTCATCTTGGCCCGTGGGAATCATTCTCCGGCATGTTTTCCGCTATGGGCAATATAGGGCCGTGCTATATATCGGTGCCGGACATGATAAAAATTCACCCTGTTGTGAAGCTGACTTATATTTTCGGCATGCTGGCCGGAAGGCTGGAAATCCTGCCGGTTCTGCTGCTGTTTTCCAGAAAGGCATGGAAATAATACAAAGTAAAAAGTCAAAATTGTGGAATCCCTTAGAGTCTATATGAGACGCAAACGTTGTTATTCTGAACGAAGCGCAGCGAAGTGAAGAATCTCATTAATTTTGCATTTTGCTCTTTGCATTTTAATTTTAACAGTTGGAGGTACATAAAATGTACGTTGTGGTTTACATAAAATGTACGTTGTGGTTGCCGGCGGTGGAATGGTAGGCGGCGGGCTCGTTCGCGGCCTGCTGGATAATAAGCATGATGTAGTTATAATCGAGCAGCATAAGGAAATCTGCGACCAGCTCTATGCCGAGACAGGCGTCGTCGCGATTACCGGCAGCGCCACGAGCATTCAGGCCTTGAACGAAGCCGGCATAAGAAAGGCCGACGTCGTCGTCGCCGCTACCGGCAGCGATGCGGATAATCTCGCCTGTGCGATACTGGCCAAGAGTTTCGATGTGCCCAGGGTCATCGTCAGGATGAGGGACCCTGCGTATAAGAACGCCTATATCGTTGCTGGCGTAAATTCGATTATTCGTGTGACCGACCTTATGGTCAACCAGATGATGATGGACATCGAGAATCCCGAGGTGCGCCGGATAACGACCATCGGCGGCGGCAAGGCGGACATTTTTCTGGTCAAGGTGCCCGAGGGAGCAAAAGTGGCCGGCAAGAGCATCAAGGACATTGTAGGCAGCCGCCACTTCCCCTCCGAGTGTACTTTCGTCGCCGTTTACGACCAGAAAACCGAATTATTCTCTATCCCGCGGGGCATGCAGGTAATCAACGAGGGCAACGAACTGTTCCTTATCTCCGCCGCCGAAAACATCAAAAAAGCCGTGGATTTCCTGACCGCAAAAAAGAGACAATAAGGACGCAACAGGTAAAATCCGAAATACTAATTCCTAAATCTGAAAGTTTCGGCCAATGATAACTATACTCCAATAAGCACCGTGTACCTTTAAATCTTTCCTTCTCGTCCGATATTCGTGTAGTTCCTTTAATTTTGACGATTTTTTCTGGCTTTTCCTGCCGTATCAGCCGAAGATGTAGTTTAGGGCGTATTTGTAAAATCTTACGGTGAGAAGATATTCGGGAGCTTTCCTGCTCATATCGGATTTTGAGTTTTATCGAGAAAAAATGCTCGATAACTTGTTATTCGACTAACTTCATAAAGGACATGACAATGAAAAACACGTTTGCAGTTTTAATTGTGTTGATTCTGCCAGCAGTAGGTCTGGCTACTCCGCAAGTGCCGGACGTGTTGTTCTATGAAGACCTCAAATTGTCCTTGAGCACCGGATGGGGTCATCCTTCACCTTTAGAGACCTACTACTACCAGAACAGAATCGTGAGCCCATTTACGTGGTCTTCGACAGCCAATTATCGAGGTCACGTTGCAGTTTGGAGAATAGTCGATGCGAATCTTTATCTGACAGAGATCCGGATAGAAGGAGACTACGATTTTAGTAAGCATAAGTTCTCTTTTGAATCATACGATCCGAATGATTTTGGCGTGCGATCAAATAGCACTGAGCCGACCGACGATGGTCACGTATTGGCGGATTGGTTCAGCGGCATACTTCAATGCCACCCGGTGTACGCGGGAGTTTATGGCTCGTATTATTTCCATGTAAGAAACGGCAAGATTGTCGAGATGCAAATCAACGGTCGGCAATATCTTGAAATGCCGAACAATAGTCCTGATACAACTTCATCAGGCAACAACTTGAAGAAAAGATATAACTTGGCTTGGCTATACTTCGCTTATATACACTACTATTTAAGACTCAAGGAAAGGGATGCGATCGAATGCGACGAACCTGATTGCAGGCTGGATACAGGTTACGCCAGATTGAGTCCCATCTTCGCTTTCTATGATAACAGCCATCTCAACTGGCCTTACAATTGGGAGAATACGGAAAAAAGCGGCGCACCTCACTGCAAATGGCTTATCAAAGACGGCAAGTTGTATTTAACTGGCGTTGAGTTGTACAGGGGGGGCCGTTTTGATCGAATAGATACTGAGACTTTGGATTTGACGACTCTTTTCGATGATAAAGTCAAAGACGGTGTCGTTTGGGCGGATTGGGTGAGCGGAGTATATCTGATAGAACACGGAGAAAAAAAAGAGGACGACTATTGGGCCGCGCGCGGAATTAAACTTACAAAGTTTAAGATAACGGAGTTTACATACATAAGGATAGAGCAAGGCAAAATATTGGAAAGCTATAACGTGCCAAAAGACTTTGACCCTGAGAAGTTGCCGGTAGATGCAGATCCGGATTTGAAGAAAATCATAGAAGACTACAAACTTACTACGATCCACAGCACACCGTGAACGCTGATAAAAGGTTTTGGAATGAGAGCTTGCCAATAAGGATCAGGGCCTGGGTGCTGGCTTGGAGCGTATTCTTCGGGGCCGACAGCGGTAAAGACATGGGGAAGTAACGGGGTCACATCTTTTTTTACAAATCATTTTCCTATTTCGCCACGAAGAGATATAGAAAAATTCGATAGTTCCCAGAACGCAATACGCATCTCGCAGTACGCAATACGAATAGTGGACGCTGTGTAATGGAGACCTTTGCTATTTATGATTTGCCCGCGTAATCCTTGAAATCTGCGTTCATCCCACAATAGATCCTTCGGCTGCGCTCAGGACGCCTGTACGCGCAGGCCCGAACGTCGCGGACCGCGTGCTCGGCGATAAAGAAAGTCGTCTCACGGAGATTTTTCTGGATTAAGCCAGACATTTTGCTTTGCCGCTTGTAGAATGTATTAGTTTGTAGTTCATAGTTCGTGGTTCATAGCAAAGACGTGGAAAGGCTATTTGAAAAAACTAAGTTTACCCTGAGCGAAGTCGAATGGGCCAATTTTGGTTAGCCCCCAGATTTACTCTGGGGGTTGAAATGCGAGATTCCATTGACAACGACGGCTTTGAGAAGTATTGTATCGCTGAAATGGACTTTCGGTTCCTTACTTTGCTTTGTAATATCTTGATGGTACTTTTGTTATGAAAATTTCATTGAATTGGTTGAGCGATTATATCAAAACTGACCTCTCCGCCGAGCAGATTGCGGAAATCCTGAGCGATGTGGGCTTTCCCTGTGAGGACATAGAAAAGCTTGCTGACGATACCGTTATCGACGTCGAGGTAACGAGCAACCGCGGCGATTGCCTCGGCTATATCGGCGTAGCGCGCGAATTGGCTGCTGCGACCGGCAAAGAACTCATTATGCCGAAAATCGAGCTGGATGAGTCGGAAAAGGACGTTACGGAATTTGCCGAGGTGCAGATAGATGAGCCGGACCTGTGTGGCCGTTATACGGCACGGATTATCGAGGGCCTTAAAGTAGGCCCATCGCCTGACTGGCTCAAAAAGCGGCTCGAGGCCCTTGGAATGCGGAGCGTCAGCAACGTTGTCGATGCGACCAACTATGCGATGATGGAAACGGGCCAGCCGCCCCATGCCTTCGATTACGATAAAATAGCCGATGGCAAGATTATCGTCAGAAAAGCAATTGCCGGCGAGCGTATTGTCAGCATCGACGGCACGCAATGCGAGCTTAGTACAGATATGCTCGTTATCGCCGATCCCAAGGGGCCTGTGGGCGTTGCCGGCGTTATGGGCGGGCTCGATTCCGAGGTCAGCGAGAAAACGACGAAGATTCTTCTCGAAGACGCCTACTTCGACCCGGTTAGCATTCGCACGACATCCCGCAAGCTCGGCCTGCCTTCGGAGGCGGCGTTTCGATTCGAACGCATAGTAGATATAGAAAATGTGGACTGGGCCTCCAAACGCACTGCGCAGTTAATGATCCAGGTGGGCGGAGGAAAAGTCGCTAAAGGCGTGATTGATGTTTATCCCAAAAAGCCGGAGCAGAAAAAAGTAACGTTACGGCTGTCGCGCTTGAATAAATTGCTCGGAATCGAGGTTCCTGCTGAGAAGGCGTTGAAAATTCTCTCGGCATTGAGTTTTAAGCCGGAACTTAAGGACGATTTGGTTACCTGCACGGTGCCCTCGTGGCGCAGTGATGTTTATCGTGAGGTTGACCTGATAGAAGAAGTCGCACGCGTGCATGGATATGACAAGGTGCCGACCGAGCGAAAGATTAAAATCGAAGTGGTTCCGGCCGATCCTCGTAACAAGTTTGCCGAATCAATCAGGACCTACCTTAATGCCTGCGGTTACTACGAGACGATTAACGTGGGATTTGTTAATGATTCTGTTGCCGGGCTTTTCTTGGAGGCCGGCGCGAAGGGACATTTGTCAGTAAAGGATGAAATGAGAAAGAGTTCGAACCTGCTTCGCCGGACTCTTATCGGCTCGCTGCTCGGCGTTCTGAAAACGAACGTTAACGCAAAGAACCTGCCGTGCAGAATCTATGAGATTGCGGACACTTTCATTCCGGTCGAACAGGATGGCGAACTGCCCATACAAAAGACGAAACTTGCTTTGGTCTGTGACAGTGACTTCAGAGACTTGCGAGGCGTCGTAGAAGGTTTGGTCAATAGCATCAGCAGAGATGCACAAGTTGACTTCGCCCCAACAGATTTAATCTGGGCTCAGACCGGAGCGGAGATTCTTGTTAATTCTCGACCGATCGGAACTGCAGGTGTGGTGTCAGAGGCGGTCAGTGACAAGCTCGATTTCAAGGACATGTCAC
>WOR8_10006601_pt1 | contig 12437 bp, 6 predicted proteins | sample DeeMarSeWOR38_10_FD_19890 | JGI IMG/M metagenome (IMG submission 19890) | reverse complement strand
GCTGGCTGAGGAAATTCCTTTCAAGGGGTTGACCGTCGAGGGTTGGCCCACTGAGCTCAATGGCCGCATCGACCGGGTTGACTTACATCCTGAGGAAGGCCTGCTTTGCTGGGATTATAAGAGCGGCTCCAGTCCTAAGTTCTCGGAAGTCTTCAGCCACCTGAGCGAACCCCAGCTACCAGCCTACTTGCTGGCCATAGTTCAGGGTTTAGTAGAGATTCCTGGACACTCTCAACTCCACACATATCCCCTCCAAGCAGGATATATAACTTTAAAGTCGGAAAAAGATCTCAAACTGGATCGTCTCCGGGCTGATGCCGGGCAATGGCAGGATTCGCTGGGTGTCTGGGAAAAACGTCTGACTGAGCTCGGCCACCAGCTACAGCAGGGCGTCTTCCATGCTGAACCTGTGCCTCGTGCCCAGCCGAGGGAGCGAGAGCGAATTTGTAGCTATTGCGGCCTGCTTACGATCTGCGACAGGAAGTCTTTTGAATAAAGTAGGGCCGGTCTCCGTACCGGCCTAAGAAGCACCGACATGAATCATAGAGATCTACGGCGGATCCGGTGATACGCCTACAGGTACTTCAAAAACATCAATACTTAGGCTCATCGCTGAAAGCTCATCGCTGAAAGCTCTTAATGGACGTCCGACGATAAGCAAATGTATCCTCTCCCTGACGAAGAGACCCGGGCAGAAATTGACCATCCCCATGAGATCGTTGCTCTCACCTTCACCAACAAAGCGGCAGGAGAGATGCGCCAGCGTATTCACGACTTTTTGGATAAAACAGCGAAGGGGGAAGCTCCACAGTACCCTCATGAGCAAATTCTCCTGGAGACGGCGGCTCGTGCTAGAAAGCGTCAGCCGGCCCACCGGTTGCAAGCTCCTGATGGTCTGCGAATCATGACTTTCCACGGCTTTTGTCTCCACCTGGTTCTCCGTGCTCCCCTGGAGGCCTCTGTCCCACCCGGTTCTCAAGTGATGCCTGACGAGGAACAACAACAACTCCGCACTCAAGTAGCCGCCAACACAATTCAAGGTTTGCTTTTTCGACCGTCCGGAGACCCTCTAAGACAGGCGGTGGAAAATCGACTTCTCAGGTTAAATAATAATTGGCTGGCTTTCAGGGCCGAACTCGCTGATTTGCTGAAAAGGCGTGACCTACTGGATGACATTTTAACCCTCTTGGGTCGCCATCCGGATAAAGAGCAGCTGGAAGAGATTTTGACTAGGAGGCTGGAGCTCTTGCTCAAACGAAGACTTCATAAATGTCGTGCTGTCTTTGAGACAACCGCTCTGGGAAGTGATTGGCCAAATTTTGTCGGTCATCTGCATGAGCACGGCGCTCAGGCTGCAGATCGTTTGCCTGAAATTTTGCCCCCTGCAGAAGGCTCGAAACTTGAAAAGTGGCAAGAAATAGCCACAACCCTTACCACCCTTGAAGGAAAGCCGAGAAAAAGGTTGGGTCCTGCGGCCGGCTTCTACAAAGGATTCAATAATACTACCTGGGCGGCAACAATTCAGGAACTTTCTCCTGAAAGTTTGGAAAATTTACAGAACATCAAAAGACTCCCCCTCTTGGCTGATGCTATCGCCAATCTCGACACTCTCTATGATCTGGTCTTGGTGGTTGGGGAGGCGCTCAATCGCTACCGGTCATTCTGTCGACAACGACGTCTTCTAGACTACGTTGAACTGGAACAGGCCGCACTTCGTCTTTTTGACCAGGAAAGCCCCACGGATTTGCAGCTATTCATAGACCGAAAAATTAAACATCTCTTGGTGGACGAATTTCAGGATACCAGTCGGAGTCAATGGCTGCTGCTCCAACACCTGTGTAGCGGTTGGCAGGCTGAATCCGGTAGGACCCTCTTTGTTGTGGGCGATCCAAAACAGTCTATTTATGCTTTCCGTAAAGCTGAGGTCTCTCTTTTCCTGGAAGCCGCGAAAGGTTTACCGCTCCCGGGTCAGGACCCCTTTCCCCTGGAGAGTCTCCAGCTTCTTGCCAACTTCCGTTCACACCCCCGCCTCGTTCATTGGAACAATCAGATTTTCGCTCACACCATCATGAGTGAAGCTGACAGCGAAGCCGACGAGGTGGTCCATGTCTCTGCTGAAGCTCTGGCGACACCTACTCCCCATCAGCTTTCTTTGACTCTTTTCTCCTCAGAAAATCAGGTCGATGATCCCCGAGAGGCCGAAGCAGAATGGCTTGGCCAGGCGGTGTTGCAAGAACTAGAGCACCTGTCTGGGAAAGAAACGATCGCTATTCTTCTTTTCGCCCGCACCCACCTGCCTCTTTACCTTCAGGGTCTTCAAACCGCCGGCGTGTCAGTCAGGGTACAAGAGGGAGCACCACTTTTGGTGCAAAGGGAGGTTCTTCACCTGCGGCAGATCGCTCATGCCTTGGTTAGGCCTCAGGACGATGTGGCGTGGGCGGCTCTCCTCCGCGCTCCCTGGTCTCAGCTCACCCTGGACCAATTTGTCCAGGTTGCCAGTCAGCCTGAATCAAGCTGGCTGGACAAGATAAAGACTTTTGAGGAAGACTTCTCTCTCATGGGAAAAGTTTGGCAGGCAATGACCAAGGCCCGCCAGCGATTGGGCCGGGATGGTCTGGCTGAAATGGTGGAAAATGTCTGGGTTGAACTCGACGGTCCTGCGGCAGTGGCAAGCAATAGCTCCACCGCAGGTGTTGCAAATTGCTGCAGGTACCTGGATATTCTAGCTCAGGCAGAACAAGGACTACCTGAGGACACTTTGGTAAAGGCTGAAATGCTGCTTCAGAATGCGTATGCCCCACCCGACCCGGGGGCAGCTCCTTCCCCGGTGGAACTGATGACAGTCCATAGGGCAAAGGGGTTGGAATTCGATGTGGTTTTCCTTCCTTTCCTGGACTGGAACCCGTTGAGTGGTGGCCGCCTCTCTCAGCCGCCCTATCTTGTGGAAAGGTTACCAGGTTCCAAAGGAGAACACCTGATAGCAATGGCTCCGGACCGGCGGCGAGAGAAAACGGCTGGCTTGTATAGGCTGTTGCGAGATATTGGCAACAAAAAGAAACTGGCCGAAGCAAGACGGATATTCTACGTTGCAGTAACCCGAGCCCGGAGGAGTCTCTATCTTAGTGGGGTAGTGGGGACAAGGGATGGAGAACTATGCCCCCAAAAGGATAGCCCCCTTTGGTGGCTCTGCAACCACCACCGACTGAAGCTGTCGAATAAGCAAGAGCTCATTGCGGAGAATAGCAATCATCTTGATCTTTACTTCAATCCCCTGGTCACCTCTAGAATTGTCCATAAAAAAATTGGGGTCCCTGTGCTCCCCGAATCTCTACCCTTTTCTCCTGAGCCCTTACCCTACTCCACCCTTGCCCCGTCGCAAATGGGAGATTGGGGTCAAACAACCGGAGAGCACAAAGAAGATCCAAACGCTAGGGCAAGGGGGGCGGTTACCCACAGGCTCATGGAACACTTAGGCCATGGCCGTCCCATTCCTGAGCCCGTTGCCCTAGCCGCAGCTCTCATTAGCGAAGGAGTTCCGGAGACTGAGGCAAAGCCATTGGCAAGGGAAATACTGAAAGAGGTTCAGCTTTGTTTGCAGGAGGACTTTTTCAACTGGCTGTTAAAGCAAGAGCACCCTCAGTCCTATAGTGAATTGAGTCTAGAGGATCGGCCAGCCGCAGATAAAATCCGCACCGGCACCGTGGATCGGGTTGTCTTCGATGGCAGTAATTGGTGGGTCGTTGACTACAAGACCAGCCGCCCATTGGACGATGAGAGTGTGGACAGATTTCTCGCGCGGGAGTCCCATCTATATAGGCCGCAGCTTCATGCCTATGGAGAGATGGTGGCCAACTACCTCAAGGTAGACTTACGTTCGGTTCGAACTGTTCTTTACTTCACCGCACTGCAACGTAAAGTCGAAGTGGATTCTTAGTTGATGGGGTGTGTTTCTCCAACCTTTACTCTTGCCATCACATTGCTTCTGGAAGATTTTTACCCATTTCTGGTCAAACCACTTTTGGGTAAAAATTCTGAATTGTGACTGATTGGTTCCTAGTGCTTCGTTCCTAGTTCTTAGTCTGCCAGGGAGGTCTCCAGACTCAGCAGCTTTGCTCCCTGTTTTAGGATAAACTCTCCGTCTATGGTTTCCCAAATCCAACCAGAATAACCATACCCTCCAACCGGCTTGCCAACAAAGGTCCCCTGCCACGACTCCGAGCGTGGTTGATTAACGGCTATCGTGCCGAAGACCCCAAATTCCATCTCTTTGACCGGATGGCAGTAGGATTCACCCACCAGCTTTTCCCCGACCTTTCGGGCCTCATCCTCATCCCCGTAGATGGCAGCCCTCAGCCCGTAGCGGTTATCCCGCGCCAACCGAACCACTTCTTCAACAGTGGAAAAAGAGCAAACAAAAGAAACCGGCCCAAAGGTCTCTTTTTGCATACCCAACATATCATGGCTTGCATCCACCACCACGGTAGGAAAAACCAAATTGCCTTCGATTCCGCCGCCAAGAACGATCCGCGCTCCACGAGCAACAGCATCCTCAAGCTGAGCTTTGATGCCACCAATCGCTCTAGCGCTCGCCACAGGCCCCATCTCAGTGGCTGGATCTTCAGGGTTTCCCACCTTGACCGCGCGGCTTAACTCCAGAAATATCTCCAGGAAGTCATCGTGAATCGCTTCATGCAAATAGACGCGCTCAGGGGCGGTGCAGGTCTGACCGGCATAAATATATTTGGATTCAGCCAACTCTTGGGCCGCAACCTCCAATTCTCCTCCAGGAAGGACAATGAAAGGGTCTTTGCCAGGTCCCTCGAAAACGAATTTCTTGCGATAATTCTTTATGGCATCCCGATACCGGCCAGCATATTCATCGGTGCCGAACAAGCAAATTGCCGGAATCTGGGAATCTCCAATGGCATGCTCGATAAAAGTCCTACCATCAGCATAGTCAAAACGGATAGCGTCACCAAAAATAGGCTGGTAAACCGACTCAGTGAAACTAGCAATCTCTGAACCCCGCGAGGCAAACTTCACCCTTACCTGGTTGCCAACCAAGTAAATGGAGACTATGGCAGTATTAAGCCAAGCGCTGCCGTTGTAGGGCAAGATCAAAGCAACTTCTTGCTCAGGGCCACACAGAGGCTGCCGAGTAACAAAAGTAGATATCATTTCATCAAAACCCTGCAAGTTCTTCAGATTGACATCCACTTCTATACTGCATTCTCGATGGGTGAAGCCGGTATCTCGGACCGCAACGGAAATCAGTTCATCGCGCTTTTCCTTGATCTTTGCTCTCAAGCGGTGCACCCGCTCCAGTCGCTCTTCGATTCCTGCCATTGTTTTCCCTCTGAAAATGAAAGGTCAGTGATGCTCTTTGCGTTTAGGTTCAGATGGCATTTTATTCGCTATGGGGGCTCGTTGTCACCACAAATTGGTGGATTATGTTTTTGATTTGAAATAAGTTGTAACACCTTTGCTTTGTTGGCTTCCGGCTGGAGACTGCTCGCTTGTCCCGAGCGACTCGACCTGAGCCCGTCGACAGGTCTTGTCGCGGGACTGCCAGCTGAATACCCTCTTGCTTTTTTCAGGGGACGGATTATTTTATAAAACCAGAGGCTATCAGAACTAGAATCGTAAGGTTGAACGCTGACTGCTGAAAGCTCTTACTAAGCGACGGAGAAAAATATGGAAAAGGATGAGGTATACTTCAAAGTGGGCGATGAGGTATGGCGTAAAGGGGGCTACTTTTACCATAAGGGCACCATCACAGCTATAGATGGAGAGAAGGTGACTCTCGGAAACAAGGAGGCCACCATTGACGATCTTCTCCCTGCTGCGGTTTTTACCGTGCCAGCTGAGGTAAAGGGTTTGGCTTACGAAACGCATATTTATGATTATCTCGTCTTCAGAACCTACGCAAGCAACCGGGTGACGGATATGGGGGCACGAGAGAAAGCTGAGGGTTTGTATGTCGAGAAACCGGTGTGCGACACCTATCGCCGCCAGCATTTCCCCGACCACCGGGCCGGAAGAGCGGATGTTCTGCGTCTTCTTGCTGAGCTCGAGGAACAAGGGTAGTTATCAGGGGGCAGCCGGCAGCCACTCAATAACACTCCACCCTATACGCCACTCACTAAACGAGACTCATTCCAATGATAAGACCCGAAGTGAAAGACATTGAAAGATGGCTGCGAGAAGTGCGCCGTGATTTCCACGAACACCCGGAGCCACGGTTCAAAGAAACCAGAACAGCTACCAAGGTTGCAGAACACCTCCGTAGCTTTGACCTTGAGGTCAAGACCGGAATTGGTGGAACCGGAGTGGTCGGTCTGTTACGCGGTACTTCCTCCGGGAAGACTTTCGCTATCCGCGCTGACATGGATGCCCTCCCTATTCAGGAAGAAACCGGCGCAGATTACTGCTCGCGCACGCCTGGATTTATGCACGCTTGTGGCCATGATGCCCACATGACCATGGCACTCGGTGTAGCCCGGGTGCTGGCATCATCGTCTGCATTACGGAACCAGCTAACTGGTCACGTCAAGTTCATTTTCCAGCCAGGTGAGGAGGGTGGACACGGCGCCAGAGAAATGATTAAAGATGGCGTTCTCGAGAACCCAAAGGTGGATAGGATAGTTGCCGCCCACGTTGCTCCACTCATACCTTTCGGCACGGTGGGTATCTATCTGCAGGAAGCGTGCGCCTCTGCTGACGCTTTTCATATCAACATAACGGGCAAGGGTGCCCACGCCGCATACCCCCACCTGAGCCGAGATCCAATTTTGGGCGGGGCTCAGCTTATCACAGCTATTCAGTCTATTGTGAGTCGCAACACCGATCCCAGCCAGGGTCTCGTCATTAGCGTCACCCAGGTTCAGGCCGGCACCACTACCAACGTTATTCCTGAGGAAATCACGATTGGAGGAACAATTCGCGCTCTCAACGAAGATGTGCGTAAGCTGGCGATGAGCCGTCTGGAGGAATTGGTCCAAAATATCTGTCAGGCCCATGCTCTGAGTGGTAAGATCACTTTTGGAGATGGTTATCCAATAATGAGAAATCACGAGCCGATCAGCCGCTTCGTCGCTGAGACAGCAGCAGAGATGCTCGGAGAGGATAAAGTTATTATCCGCCAGCCCAAGTTTGGCAGTGAGGACTTTGCGTATTTTCTTGAACGCTGCCCTGGAGCTGGCTACGAACTTGGCTGTTCAAATGAGGGCAAGGGTATTACCCATATGTTACACACCCCTCGCTTTGACCTGGATGAAGATGTGCTACCTTTAGGAGTCGAGCTTTATTTACGCCTGGTGGAAAAATTCTTTGCATAGCTATCAACGGTCGGTTTATCTTTTTGCGCGGGCGCTTAGCGCATGGCGATAAAACGAGGAAAGACTGATCGCTGACAGCTGAACGCTGATAGCTCAAGAAATGATTTCTTTCCATAATGTAAGTAAATCTTTCGCAAAACAGGATATCCTTTCAGATTGTTCTTTCCAGGTAAATGCTGGTGAACGGGTGGGCATCATCGGCGCCAACGGCTCCGGAAAAAGCACGGTCTTTAAACTCCTCCTCGGCCTCGAACATTCTGATCAAGGTCAGATTTCTAGACCCAAAAACCTTCGCCTGGGTTATCTCCCTCAAGATGTCCTTCATTTTCATGGCAAGACGGTTTTGGACCAAGTGATGGAGGTGGCAGAGGAAGTTCAGACCATTGAAGCGAAGCTCTCGCTGCTGACCGATCAATTGGAACAGCCTCTGCCTGAAACTGAATTGACAGCAGCGGCACAACGCCAAAGTCGTCTGCTTGAAGAGTACCATAGGCTCGGCGGCTACGATCTCGAGGCCAGGGCCCGCAAGATGCTCGCGGGACTCGGTTTCACTGAGAAGGATATGGAGAGGCGGGTAGAGGAGATGAGTGGTGGCTGGGCCATGCGTGTTGCTCTCGCTCGCATCCTATTGGCAGAACCGGACCTGATCCTCCTGGACGAGCCAACCAATCATCTTGACCTTGATTCACTTGTGTGGTTGGAAGAGTATCTTGTTCAGATCACATCATCGCTCATGCTCGTCTCCCACGACCGAGTTTTCCTTGATCGAGTTGTCCACCGTCTCCTGGAGCTGGAACATGGACAATTGACCTCATATCCAGGAAATTTTCAACGCTACCTGGAAGAAAAAGAGAAAAGACTGCAGAGCCAGTGGGCTGCCTATCGCCATCAGCAGGAACAGATTCGTCAAATCAAACGGTTTATTGACCGCAATCGAGCGCGCAAGGATCGGGCCAAGCAAGTGCAAGGACGTCTTAAAATGCTTGACAAAATGGAGCTGATTGAGCCTCCTACCTCGCCTGACCGCTTTACTTTCACCTTTCCACCGCCATCTCGTGCTGCCAAAATAGTGTTGGAATTAAAGAAAGCTTCTAAAGGCTATGGCGATCAGCCAGTAGTCAGTGACATCAACCTTACCATTCAGCGTGGTGATCGTTTTGCACTCATCGGTCCAAATGGAGCCGGCAAGACCACGTTGGTGAGATTAATGGCGGGAGTGTTACCACCCGATAGTGGCAAGCTTTTACTCGGCTCTGGAGTAAGAATCGCTTACTTCGCCCAACAGCAACTGGAGCTCCTGAATCCGCAGCAGACAGTCTTGGAATCCCTTCAGTCGGTTGCTGGTGACGTGGGCCAGGGACGTCTGCGCAACCTGCTGGGTGGCTTCCTCTTTCGCAAGGATGAGGTGGACAAGCTCGTGTCGGTGCTGAGCGGTGGTGAACGCAGTAGGCTTCTTCTTTGTCAAATCCTGGTGCAGCAAGCCAATTTTCTCTTGCTGGATGAGCCCAACAACCATCTGGACATTCAAGGCCGGCGTGTTCTCGAAAAAGCCCTGGAGACATACGAGGGCGCCATCTGTCTGGTGAGCCATGACCGTCATCTCATCAATGCTATCGCCAATAAAGTTCTGGTACTTTCAAACGGTCGAGTGGAGATGTTTCACGGAAACTACGACGACTACCAGGAAATTTGGAAAATGAGATTACCATCACCTTTACCGAAAACCGAATCGTCCAGGAGTGAACCCAGTTCAGAAAAGAAAAAATCTAAAGAACGGAAAAGGCTGGAGGCAAATTGGCGGAATGAGCTCCATCGCAAAAAAGCCCCGCTTACTCGGAGGCTTGTAAACTTGGAACAGAGAATTGAGAAACTCACCGGCCGGCTGGATGCATTGAACCGCCTTCTGGCCCAACCCGATACCTACGAAAATGGTGGCTTTTCCACAGAACTACACTTTGAATACCAAGAATTGAAGCGCTCCCTGGAGGAACAAAACCAAGAATGGGAGGAGACCGCCCTCGAACTGGAAGCGATGGAGGAGTCATTCTGGAAGGATATAAGTAATTCTTGCGATTAAGTGCAAAAGAAGCGATGAATACCATTAGTTAGTCTTCTGGTGGGTGACGCCCACCCTACATTGAGGACCCAAAGACTGCCAGGCTAAACAGGTGTCACTGAGCCAATTTTGCCGGATCAAGTGGGAGCGAGCCAAGGATCACAGGAGACAGGGAAAATTCGCCGAGGCCGAACAGGAGCTGCTTGAGGCCCTTGAGGAAGCCCCCCAACATTCCCTGCTCAAGTCGAGTCTTGCAAACCTCTATGTCCGGCAGGCAAAAATCCTGGAGGCAAAAATCCTGGTGGAAGAAATCCTGGCGATGGATCCCCGGTGCTCGCAGGCCCTTGTGGTTCGAGGAGAGATAGCTTTCAAGGAAAAGAACATGAAGGAGGCCCTTGAGAGCTTCCGCCATGCCTGGCAACTTGATCAACAGGCTTATGTGACTGTGCGAATAGCCCGAACGCTTAAGGAGATGGAGCGATACAGTGAGGCCCTGGAGACTTTGGACAGCTCCCTAGTGACTGATAAAGAAAACCCTCGTTTGCTCAAGGAGAAGGCGCTTGTATTAAACCGCCTGGACCGACGGGAGGAAGCCTTGGAACTTTACGAGAAGCTCTGGGTGCTGGAGCCACACGACCGCTTCGTACGAAAAGAAATACTTCGACTCAAGGGAATGCGTCGCTCTGACCACAAGGTGATCAAGGAACTGCAAACAGCGGTCAACATTCCTTCCCAGCAGGATGATGCCCAGCTTCACGGTCTGCTGGCCCAGAAACTCAAGAAGGCAGGCCAGGTGAGGGAGGCAGCGGCGGAATACCGCACCGCCTCAAGGCTGGAGCCCGACAATCTCTACTTTCTCAAGCAGCAGGGCTTTTGTCACTATAGCCTGGGGGAGCATGATCAGGCCCTAGAATGCCTGGGCCAGGCTTTCCATAAGGACCCTTCCGATTACTATGTGAAAGGTACACTGGAAAAAATCTATAACAGCCTGGGGCGACTTGAGGAATTTCTTGATCTGCTGGAGGAAGCCTATCATCTCCATCCTCATAACGTGAAGCTGCTGGGTACCATCAAGAGGCTCAAGAAATTGCTCAATACGATGGAGACCAATGACCACTGAGTATGATCTCGCCGCCGACCCGTCGGGTGCAGTCCCGTCGTTCATGAACCGGGTGTTTGGCTTCCGCCAGTTCCGCCCTGGGCAGGAGGAGATCCTGGAATCCGTCCTCTCCGGGGAGGACGCCCTGGTGATCATGCCCACCGGCGGGGGTAAGTCCATATGTTACCAGATTCCCGCCTTTCTCAGACCCGGCCTTACCCTGGTGATCTCACCGCTCATTGCCCTAATGAAGGATCAGGTGGACTCCCTCAGGGTCTTGGACTTACCGGTTGCGGCCATTCACAGCCTCATGGGGCTCAGAGACCAGGAGGAGACGGTGAAAAGAATGGCGAACAGCGAATTCAAATTGGTCTATGTCTCCCCGGAAAGGCTACGCAATCGTCTCTTCCAGGAGGCCCTGAAACACACCAGTCTCACCATGGTGGCTGTGGATGAGGCACACTGCATCTCCCAATGGGGTCACGATTTCAGACCGGATTACCTTAAGATAGGAAAAGTACTCAAACGTTTTGGCCACCCCCAGACAGTTGCACTCACTGCAACGGCCACGGAGAGGGTCCGCAGCGATATTATCGAACAGCTGGGACTGCGGGCGCCGCAGCGGTTCATCACCGGCTTTGACCGCCGCAACCTCTTCTGGGAAGTTATCGCCGCAAGAAATGAGCAACACAAAGTGGCAATGATGGGGGAACGATTGGCCAACCTGTACGGAGCCGCCATAGTCTACACCGGCACCAGGAAAAACGTGGAGAAGTTGGTCAAAAAGCTTCGGCAGCGACAGCTCCAGGCAACAGGCTACCACGCCGGCTTGGACGAGGCCGAGCGTATTAGGGTCCAGGAAGAGTTCATGGAAGGCCGCACTAACCTGGTTGTGGCCACCAATGCCTTCGGCATGGGTATAGACCGGTCAGACATCTGCACCGTAATCCACCACACATTTCCCGGCACTATCGAGGCCTATTACCAGGAAAGCGGACGGGCCGGGCGAGACGGCGGCCCGTCTACCTGTTCGCTTCTCTACAGCCCTGCCGATCGCAGACTACAGGAATTTTTCATCGAAGCCCGCTACCCGCCCCGTGAGATGGTGTTTTCCGTGTATGACCGGCTGCGAAAACGTGCCGAGGACGTGCTCTGGCTGACCTATCGTGAAATCTCAGAGCTGGGTGAAGAGAAAATCCCAGAAAAATCTTGGAAGATGCCGGTACGCTTCAGAGGCTGCAGCGCTACGATAACCAGGCAGAGCTCTATCTCCACGAACCGCCGCAAACGCTCCTCACCAAACTCCCTCCCAGGGCCAGGGCCAAAAAAGATCTGCTCAATTGCCTGGCTCAGCTTTACAGTGCAGAGGAGCTCCTGGAAGGGGTCCAGTTCCTCCCCGACGACCTCGCGGCCAGGGCCGACCTTACACCGGAGGGGTTGAGGAGAGTCATGGCAGATATGGCAAGGCGGGGGGACGCCACCTATATCCCACCCTTTCGCGGCAGGGGCCTGCGGATCCTGCAGCGGCCTGAGCCTGAGAAACTCGACATCGACTTCGAGGGGCTGCAAATTCGCAAGGCATATGAAGTGGAAAAACTGGACCAAGTCATGGCTTATGCCGGCAGCAGGGGGTGTCGCCGGGCCTTCTTGCTGAGCTATTTCGGCGAATCTACTAGCGCTGATGGCTGCTCCGGTTGCGATGTCTGCCAGCAGGTCGGTGAGCATCGGCAAACAGAGACATCTGGCTCAGACCCTATTCTGGCGGTGAAAGTGCTGAGCGGCATTGCCCGTTTGACGGGACGCTTTGGCCAGAGAATGGCCGCCAAAGTGCTCACCGGCTCCAGGGACCGCTTGCTCTTGCAGTTTCGCCTCCATCGCCTCTCTACTCACGGCCTTCTGAGCGAACACACCCAAGCTCAGGTGCGGCAATGGATCCAGGAACTCA
>WOR8_10006091_pt1 | contig 12437 bp, 13 predicted proteins | sample DeeMarSeWOR38_10_FD_19890 | JGI IMG/M metagenome (IMG submission 19890) | reverse complement strand
TGGATCAGGGCCTCGTCTGATCTGTTTCTGGCTGCTGGCTTCTTGCCGCTGGTCACTGGCTGCGGTTTCGGTCGTCAGGCTAATAGCTGATATCAAAAGGCTTGAGGCTGGGAAGCTGAGAGGCTATAAGGCTGAAAGGCTTGCAAATAATTTAGCTTTCCAGCTTCCTGGCCGTCCAGCCTCCCAGCCTTTTTAATCTTTCACAATTTTCTTATAGGCGGTAAAGGCCAGAAGGCCACCGGCGATGCCGCCGCCAGCCTGGATCAGGTTGGGGAGTATTTCTGAAACAGCTCCCTGGAGGCCGATGTTGGGCATCAAGGCTTCCGCGATAAAATAACATGCAACCATAGCAGCCCCACCCAGCAGGATCAAAAGCCAGCGACTAAACTTCTGCCGGCCTGATGCCAGAGCACACAATCCCCCCTCAACCCCTTTGGCGACCAGCGTAATTGGCGCAAACATGAAGAATCCGCCGAGGATATCCGCCAAGGCCGAACCAATACCGCCTGCTCCCGCACCCCACCAGAAATTTCTTTTCTGGGTCAGGCTTCCCAACACCAAACCGGAAAACACGACGGCGACGTCTCCAAAATTGAAATATCCCCGGCTGGGCAGCGGGATCCTGATAAAAAGCGTTATCAGGGCAACAACCACCATAAGTGCGATAAACGCAATTTTAATATTTTTCATTTGTTGGCCTCGTGTAAATGTTGATACCGGTTTCTTAGCAATCGATTTGAATTTTCAATTTCTTCATAAAGGTACAAATACAGTGCGATCATGAGGCAGGCATATTTTTTCAATCTATATTTTATGTTGCTGCCGGATTCTAATCCCCCTTTTGAGAACGCCGATTTTATTGTAATTAAATCAACCCGTTTTTTCATTGAAATCGGAAGGTTGAGGATATCGAGATACGTAATGTAACTCAAAAGGACTTTTAAAAAAACCAGTGAACTGGGGAACACAATGCATTTGATAAACGTATCCTCCAACCAATCCTGCCTGCCCAGCAGTCGGGTGAAGTGAAAAATTAGTCCGAAAAGAAATAACGTAAACACAAACGGAAAACAGAATTTCAGCAAGGAAATCGTTTCCCGGAGGGAAAATCGCAACATATTCCACCCAATTACGCCGATTAAAACGACCAGTTGAGTTGCGATATGATCATAAAAAGGGCCAAACACAAAAAGCCAAAAAAATGAGAGGATGAGCACTAATATGATGCCAAGCTTTAAGACAACCATGTTTATTCTTTCTTTATACTGATATTCCTAATGTGACCATCAAAATCAATCAGGTCAAACTTTACGTTGCAGGTCCGATATTTTGCGGCAACCGCCTCAGACTGGCCATAGCCAAGATGGGTAACCATAATGTATGTCCTGATAAAGGCATTGCTCCAATCAAAGATAAATCCATGATCCGGGAAATATTTGTCAAACTCATCCAATATAAAGACAGTTGCAGATCGGCTGTGATTGATCCATAGCTTTAAAAGCTCGACCTCATCATGGTCAAACACTTTGATGCCCTGGACCGCTAGCAGTGATCTCAGGGTATACAGTTGCGTCCGAATATCCTGACCGATATACAGGTAGGGGACCTTGTTCTCCTTAAGCGCCGGAATGATAATTTTCTCCAGAAAAGATGTTTTTCCAAAGCCATTGCCCCCTCTTAAATAAAAGCAATTTGCGCTGTTATTAAAATTGAGCTCGTCGGATAGATTAAAGTTTAAGCCCCGCTTCTCTAAACGATATGTGCCTTTCTTTATCTGCATGCGCTTAATTTATCTCATGAATGCCGTTTTTTTTGCCGGTGAACAGCCGGATATCATGGGTTGTACGCATTTCTTCGAATTTGCTCAACAATTTCAATCGGTTGTCGTCACTTAGGGAATCCATAACATTATAAAGCAACAATTTTAAACCATGGATTTTTTGGCTGCGGATCACCGCCAGAGTTAGAAGGCAGCCCAGGATTGCTTTTTGGCCGCCGGAGTAGGTATCGAAATCCTTATCTGCGTTTACGTCGTATATGCCAAACGCTTGAGCCTCCCGCATAATTTTCTCCACCAATGCTGGATCTGCCCTGCGCTGCAGCAGCCAAACTTCTTCGCGGATGGAAGACGATATAAACAGATGGTTAAATTCCAGAATTAGATAAGCATCTCCGTATCTGTTCAGCATTGCGTCTAAATCATAGATTGCCATAACGTTCTTTCAATTTAATTAAATCCGAAATACAGCCATATATAACATAGTAAAGAATGAAAACAAACATGCAGCAACGAAATAACTTGACAGACGTAAGAGCGCGCCATATGGATAACATGTGAGTATATTGAAAAATTAATCCTACACCCTACCGGGAGCTCGGAGAGACCGGGCTGAGAGGGACTCTAAGCCGAATTCACGAGTCCGACCGTTGAACCTGATCCGGATAATGCCGGCGGAGGAATAATGCGCTTTCAGGCCACCCGCTGTCCGGGTGGCCTTTTTTATCGGTTGAATCCGCAGGCCGGTTAAAAAATAGCATTATCTACCAATTTATTTTTATCGGGCGCAAACGGCTAAACGGGACAACCGATCAACCTGATAACAAGGAGCACAAAAATGGACATTCAGCCAGTTAACACTGCCGAACGGAACCTCGGCGGTGCGGATTTTTTTCTGCTCTGGGCCGGAGTGGCGATATCTCTGGCCGAAATCTGGGCCGGCGGATTTTTGGCGCCGATGGGGCTTTGGCTGGGCATTGCGGCGATTATTCTGGGGCATGTTATCGGCAACACATTTATGGCGCTGGGTGGTATTATCGGATCGCAACATGGAATTATGTCGATGGTGTCCGTGCGGCCCGCTTTCGGCATTCGCGGGTCAAATCTGGCGTCGGTTTTAAACATTATTCAATTGATCGGCTGGGCTTCGATTATGCTGATTATTGGCGGCCGCGCCGGCGCCATGCTGGGCAAGTCCATGGGGGGGATTTTGGCGTCCAACAATTTGTGGATTATTGCAATCGGACTGGGAACCTTGATATGGGCTCACTATACCGGAAAATCGATCTGGCGCGTAATGCAGAAACTGACGGTTATAGGATTGTTGCTGGTTATCATCCTGATGAGCGGGGTATCAATTAAAGAATTCGGTAGCGGTGTCTTTGGGGTCAAACCGCAGGAGATGCCATTTATGATCGGCCTCGATCTGGTCATTGCCATGCCGATTTCTTGGATGCCGCTGGCTGCAGATTATTCGCGTTTTTCCAAAAATACCGCCCCGGCCTTCTGGAATACCTGGCTGGGGTACTTTCTGATTTCATCCTGGATGTATGTTTTGGGTTTGACGGCCACCCTGGTTGCCGGCACCAGCGATCCGGGTACGCTGATACTCCAACTCATGGGCAAAATTGGGCTCGCGGTACCGGCCCTGATCATGGTGGTATTTTCCACTATTACTACGGGATTTCCGGATGTGTATTCGGCGGCCTGCTCGACAATGAATATCTCTCAAAGGTTCAGTTCCAGAACGGTTCTGTGGACTGCAGGCATCGTTTCAATACTGGTGGCGCTGGTCTTTCCAATGGAACAGTATGAGAACTTTCTTTTCTTGATTGGTGCGATGTTCGTACCGCTTTTTGGTGTGGTGCTGACCGACTATTTTCTTATTCGAAACCGTCAGCTCAATCTGGAAGATCTCTACCGGCCGGAAGGCAAATACTGGTATACCAGAGGCTTTAATGTCGTCGCGTTACTCTGCTGGGCAATTGGATTTTCGGTTTACGAACTGATCACGCTCTTGAAATATTCCCTTGGCGGCTCCATGCCGTCATTGCTGATCGCCGGATTGTGCTATTATTTTATCACCCGCTGGAAGGAAAGGCGGATTCGTTGAAATTGTATTTAGACAGGATTTACAGGATTATTTGGATTTTCTTTTTGGCCGCTCTCCGGAAGAGAGCGGCCAAACCCCAATCGCCTCCGGCCAAGAAGTACATGCTCATAAGCTCTTAGGTAATTAACCGGCACTATAAAAATAGTCCTATATAATTGGCGCTTAATTACGAAATTAATTTTCCGCTGAAAGCGGATTGGGTTTTCTCAATTCCATCCGGGAATTGAGAAAGAATAAAATTAATCCTGAACAATCCTGTAAATCCTGTCTAAAAATTAAAATGAAAAAAGCATATTAAATCTGGTGCTGGCTAAATAAACAATTGTTGAAGGCACGAGCAGCGGGTTACGTATCGGAAGAGGAGGGGGGTTCCGCTTCGGATTCGAGTTTGTTGAGGCGGGCTTCGAATTGGGCGTTGCGGGCATCCAGATCGCGGGTTAATTCTTCCAGTTCCTCAAATAGCCGGTCGATTGTTTGCTGGCAGGCATGCAGGGCCCGGGAAATTTCGGTGATCCGAGATCCATCCTGATCTTGCGCGGCCTGCTGCATGGATAGATTCAGGCGGCCCAGTTCGGCTTCTTCTTGTTCCATCTGGTTTTCCACCTTGACAATGCGCTCCTGGAAAGGCTTCAGAACGCGAGATCGCTCGGCAATAATCTTCGATCTCTGGCGTCGCAATTCTTTTTTTGTTCGCTTTGCGGGAACAGTCGTATCCTGATCACGATGTCGATACCTGCCGACCGCTATATTTTCATCCTGCCAGCCGCCTTTGTCCAGAAAGCGCTGATAACTGCCCTCGAAAACCGCTATGCGGTCATTTTGAAATATGATGAGCCGCTGGGCCAGGGCGTGTAGAAACATCTCGTTATGGGTCACCATGATCACCGTGCCATCAAAGTTGTCGATTGCCGCCAGCAGGGCGTCGCAGGACTCCATGTCGAGATGATTGGTGGGTTCATCCAGCAGCAGGAGATTAACGGGGGTCACCAGAAGCTTGCCCAGCATCACCCGGCTTTTTTCGCCGCCGGAAAGGACGCTGATTTTCTTTAGGGCATCATCACCCGAGAACATCATCGCTCCACAGACGTTGCGGGCATGCTGCAGGTCGCCGTCCGGGTTGGAAAAAATTATCTCATCCAGTACGGTGCGGCTGTCAACCAACGTTTTGATGCTGCTTTGCTCAAAAAAGCCTTTTTTGACCGCTGGATGATAGCTAATTTCGCCGGTCTGGGGCGTGGTTTCGCCGATGAGCAGTTTCAACAGGGTTGACTTGCCTTTTCCATTCGGGCCGACCACGCAGATTCGCTCGCCCGCCGCCACGGTGATGTTAAAATCGCGAATCAAGGGTAACGTCCGGTCATAAGAGAAATTTAAATTTTGCACACCGAACACATGTTTGGCTCGAAACGGACTGCTGTTGAAAGAAAAATCCAATAGTTTCAATTTTTCCAATTTTTGCTGTTTTTCCATTTTCTGCAGGGTTTTAATGCGGGATTGCACTAAATTGGCCTGTCTGGCTTTGGCCCGGAAGTGCGTGATGAACTGCTCGATTTCCCTGCGCCGACGTTCATCCTTTATACGGGTCTTTTCATATACCGCTTCATCCACGGCGATTAAGTCGTAGTATTTTTCCGTGTTGCCTTCAATTTTACGCACCATGAGGCGATGAATTCCCATGGTATGGGTGACAATTCTGTCCATAAAACTTCGATCATGGGTGATCAGCATCACTTCATGGGGCCAGGTTTGCAGGAATTGTTCGATCCAGCGAATGGAGGTGATATCCAGGAAGTTGGTGGGTTCATCCAGCAGCAAAAGGTCCGGTTCGGAAATCAACGCCTTGGCCAGATTCAGCCGTACCTGATATCCCCCCGAAAATGCCTTCGGATGTCGCTGAAATTCCGCAGGGTTGAAACCAAGGCCGGCAAGGATCTTTTCAGCTTTCCAGTGATGATCTTTTTGTGTCTCAGGCAGGGCCGAGATAGCCTCGGTCAAGATCGTATCGTGGTTAAATTCAAGACGCTGGCTGACATAACCGATGCGATAGTTTTTCGGAATAATTATGGCGCCTGAATCGGGAGTTTCTTTGCCCAAAATCATCCGAAACAGCGTCGTTTTCCCTTGACCGTTGCGGCCCACAATACCCAGGCGCTCTTTCGCATTCAGGGCAAAGTTCAGGCCTTCAAACAGGATCAGGTCCCCATAGCTTTTGTACAGGTTCTCTACTCGAATCATGACTAGAAGCGGAAAAATGTCTGAAATTATTCTATTGAGGACACAGATTTGCTCAGATAAACAAAGATTACGGTTTCTTTTATTTCGTGCTTTCGTGATAAATTAAGTCTTTTATCTGTGTTCATCTGTGTGTATCCGTGTCCAATTATTTTTTTCACCGGTCCAACCCGCCGGAGGTGGAGGCAACGGACTAAACCGTTAACCCTTTTTTCTATGAGCGTCAATGGCCAATTGGGGCGTTTCTTGAAACGCAACTCACATTTTGCTATGATCTGCTTTATACTTGACAAAATTGCCTTACTTAATATGTTATAAGCGCCAATATCAGGGAGGTCAAATATGTCAGAGAAAAACGAAGAAAAAAAAGATTTTGTAATCAAGGACCGCAGGATTTTCGCAGAGGGAAGATCGGACGCTGACGAAAAGGAAGAGAAAGAAGAGAAAGAGACGCCGCCTGTTGATGCGGAAAAAGAGTCGGAAACCAATGAAGCCGGCGAAGAACCGGCGGCCGAAACACAAGAACCGCCCCTTCAATTTCCGGAAATCAATTTCCCAACCTTCATAGCGTCGTTGAATGCCTCGGCACTATTGCATTTAGGGGCGATAGAAGATCCCTCCTCCGGTAAGAAGAATAAAAACCTGCCGATGGCCAAACAAACGATTGACATATTAAGTATGTTGCAAGAAAAAACCAGCGGGAATTTAAGCCAAGAAGAAGAGAACATGTTGAAAAATATCCTTTATGATTTGCGAATTATGTATGTCAAAGAGAAACAGTAAATTCGCCCATACTCCTCCCATCTGAAAATATCCGCCTTCGGCCGGCCGGCTTCCTACCTGACGGTCATGTTTATTTGAATTATCATGCCTGCTTTCAAGCGGTGCCTGCAACGCAGCCATTGGGCCTTAGATGGGGTTTTGAAACCACTTCTAAAAAGGATTGATCTTATGAAGCAAATGCATCATTTCAATAAAAATGTGAGGCCCAAGATCAAAGCTGTGTTTTTGGGGATCCTGATTGCCTTTGTAACAATCGCTTATGATATCTCCCCACCGCAACGGACCAATTATTTCAAAGGCGTTCAATCCGGTGTAAAGAATCTGCTTTCCCTGGATGTCTCGGAAGCTGAAGCCGCAACCCTGAATAATGAGATGGTACCCGAAAGTTTCAGCTTTTTGGCTGAAATGGCCGGCCCCACGGTTGTTAATATTCGTGCCGTCAGGAACGCTAAAGGCGAAGGGCAGGCATTTCGACAATTTCATCAGGAGCCTTTTGGAGAAGATAATCGGATGCGGGAATTTTTTGAAAAATTCTTCGGCCGGCAGCCTGACAGGCATTTCAAACAGCGCAGCCTGGGGTCCGGATTTATCATCGATAAAGCGGGTTATGTGGTTACCAACAACCATGTTGTCGAAAATGCTGACGAGATTCAGGTTATTTTGAAAGACGAAATGGTTTATGAGGCTAAAATCATCGGCCGGGATCCCAATACCGATATTGCGTTAATCAAGATCAAATCGGATGATAATTTTGCGGTCGTGAAAATAGGCGATTCCGACGCGCTGGAGATCGGGCAGTGGGTTGTTGCGATTGGTAATCCCTTTGGTCTTGAAAATACGGTTACGGCCGGGATCGTCAGTGCCAAGGGCCGAATACTGGATTCGGGGCCTTATGATGACTTTATTCAAACAGATGCTTCAATTAATCCCGGAAACAGCGGTGGGCCGCTTCTGAATATGGATGGAGAAGTTATCGGTATTAATACCATGATTTTTGCCGGCGGCCATGGGATCGGTTTTGCCATTCCCGTCAATTTGGCCAAAGATGTTGTGGCGCAACTTAAAGAAAGCGGTGAGGTTACCCGGGGCTGGCTTGGTGTGAGCATACAGGATGTTCCCAATGATCTGGCCGAGTACTTCGATTTTAAAGAAAACAAGGGGGCACTGATCGCCGATGTGATTCCCGGAGATCCTGCAGATATGGCCGGCATCCGGCCAAAGGACATCATCGTTGAAGTGAACGGCCAAAAAGTCGAGGACAGCCGGGGACTGCTACGGCTGGTAGCCGGTCTAAATGTAGGCGAAACAGCCGCTGTAAAAGTGCTGCGCGACGGCAAACTAAAGAATTTTCAGGTCACGGTTGCCAGACGAAATGATGAAACACTGACCGCCAAAAAAGAACCGGTAAAGAGCGATGCTGAACTGGGGATACAAGTTGCCGACCTGTCATCGGATGCCGCCCGGCGGTTTGATGCATCCGACACGGAAGGCGTGATTCTGGTCGGCATCAAATCCGGGAGCAGAGGCGCAAATGCCGGATTGCAAGTCGGCGATGTTATCAAAGGCGTAAATCGGAAGGAAGTTAATAATGTTGATGATTACAAACGAATCGTCGACGATTTGAAACCGGGTGACCCGATTGCCATGCTGATCAAAAGACGAAGCCGTGGTTATTTAGCGATACGGCTGGAAAAATGAAAATTCTTTCACCTGCCAAAATTAATTTTTTTCTACACGTGCGCGGGAAACGTCCCGACGGCTATCATGAATTGTTCTCCCTGATGTGTCGCATCAATCTTTTCGATAAGATTACGTTGCAGATCGGCGACACCCATGAGGATGGAGTGGAGATTTATTGTTCACATCCGGAGGTTCCGGCCGATGCGACCAATCTTGCATATCAAGCAGCCCGTCTGTTCCAAAGCCGGCTGAATACCGCGCAGGGTATTAAAATCCATCTTGAAAAGCATATTCCGGTCGGTGCCGGTTTAGGAGGGGGCAGCAGCAATGCCGCCAGTGTTCTGCTGGCACTAAATACCTATTATGGGCACCCTTTTTCACCCAGACATCTCATGGAATTGGGGCTTAAGCTCGGCGCCGATGTTCCTTTCTTTATTTTTCAAAAACCGGCGATCGCCACCGGCGTCGGAGAAAAATTAGAAGCATTCCAAGGGGATTTGCCCTACCATATTTTGTTAATATATCCAGGATTTAGCGTTTCAACTGCTGCGGTATATCAAAACCTGAATTTGGGATTGACAAAAGATAAAAAAAAACCTACAAGCAACCATTTAAAACCAAACAGGTTCAATTTAGTGGATCATTTAAGCAATGATCTTGAGCAGGTTACGGCCCTCAAATATCCTGAAATTGGTTGGGCCAAAGAAAAACTGCTAAAATCGGGAGCAGCCGGCGCGCTGATGAGCGGAAGCGGCCCAACAGTGTTCGGTCTTTTCGACAATATCGATACGGCAAAAACAGCGAAGCAGACGCTGAGCACTGACCATGCGGGTAAAGATTTGCAATTGTTTCTCGCGGATCCGATCCTAAGTGCAGACTTTAAACTAATCGAACCCTGAAAGAGCTTGCCGGCCTATATAGTGGTTGTCAAAAAAACGTTACGGAATTCAAACTTTTTTTCCACAACCACTTATACCGCAATTCCGTAATTCGGAACTTTATTAGAAGTGGTTTCAAAATCTCAGATCAGGTTCAAGGGCAAGGCGCAGGCCGATCGAGAAAGTCGTTGTTCTCAGCATACACACGGGGTATGTGAGCATTTATCGGAGGCCTGCAACGCAGCCATGGGGCCTCAGATGGGGTTTTGAAGCCATTTCTTGGAAAGCGGTGTAAAGAATTATTCGAACTCTGGGAAAACGCAGCCGATTATGCCGTTCATAATTCTGGGGCGTCGCCAAGCGGTAAGGCACAGGGTTTTGGTCCCTGCACTCGGAGGTTCGAGTCCTCCCGCCCCAGCCAAAAAAAGTACGATTTGAAAATAATCTAAGTACAGCTTTACCATTTTATAAGATGGTTGGTAACCCTCAGCTAAAGATTGCGATGAATTAATATGGAAGGTATTTCGATTTTTACAGGGAATTCGAACGCTGCTCTGGCAGTTAAAATATGCGAATATCTGCACCTGCCTCTGGGCAATGCTCAGGTGAAAACATTTAGTGACGGTGAGATTCAAATTGAAATCGATGAAAACGTTCGATCCAAGGACGTTTTTGTTATCCAATCCACCTGCGCACCGGTAAACGACAATTTGGTTGAGTTGTTGTTAATGATTGATGCCCTTAAGCGTTCTTCGGCCAGAAGAATCACCGCAGTAATGCCGTATTTCGGCTATGCCCGACAGGACAAAAAGGTTGCCCCCCGGGTTCCCATCAGCGCAAAACTGGTTGCGGATATGGTGACCATTGCCGGTGCGAACCGGGTGATTACGATGGACCTGCATGCCGGTCAGATCCAGGGCTTTTTTGATATTCCCGTGGACAATATCTTCGCGGCACCGCTGTTGATTGAATATATCCGCAGTAATTTCAATGATAATCTTGTGATCGTTTCACCGGATGCCGGCGGTGTTGAAAGAGCCCGGGCATTTGCCAAGCGGCTGGATGCAGATCTGGCAATCATCGATAAACGGCGGTCCGCCCCGAACCAGGCCACAGCGATGGCGGTCATCGGCGATGTGCGCGATAAGGTGGTGGTTATCCTTGATGACATGGCCGACACGGCCGGTACGCTGACCGAGGCGGCGCATGCCCTTAAAGCGGAAGGGGCCCGTGAAATTCATGCCTGCTGCGCCCATGCGGTGCTTTCCGGCCCCGCGATTGAGCGGATCGTAAATTCGAATATTAAAAGCCTGGTGGTCACCGACACCATTCCATTAAGCGAAAAAGCCGCCGCCTGCGGCAAAATCGTTGTTATTTCAATTGCAGAACTGGTGGGTGAAGCGATCATCCGCAGCTATCGAGGGGATTCAGTTACTTCTCTGTTCGTTTAGTCCCTGAGAACTCTATTTAATGTTATTTGAGTTAATATATTATTAATGGGATATTATACCAATTTGTTAAAGCTTGGACAGCTAAATTAAGGAGGGTAATTCGTTGGAACAGATCGATTTAAAAGTACAGATCCGAAAAACAGTCGGGAACGGACCTGCACGGGTATTGCGGCAGCAGGGCAGGATACCTGCGGTTCTCTACGGTCCGAAAATTGAGCCGGTTTTGCTTTCGATTAATAATAAAGATTTCGAACACCTTTTAAAAGAATCAAGTGTCGGCTCTGTTTTGTTGAATTTGCAGATTCAGAACGGCAAAACCTATACCCGCTCCGCGATGATTAAGGAACTGCAAACCCACCCGGTGTCCGGAAAATTTCTGCACGTTGACTTCTATGAAGTCGATTTGCAAAAGAAGATTACCGCCAAAGTTCCGGTTGTTGCCAAGGGAACATCAACAGGTGTGGAAGTAGGTGGCTTGCTGCAGTACGTCCGCAGAGAGATCGAGGTACTTTGCCTCCCCACTGCAATCCCGGAAGTGATAGAAGTTGATATCAGCGACCTTGATATCGGTGATTCGATACACGTCGAAGATATTTCGCTATCCGGTGACATTGAGATTCTGGCGGAAACAAATTTTACGGTTGTAACGATACTCGCACCGAAGGTTGAAGAAGTCGTCGAAGAAGAAGAGCTCTTAGAGGGCGAAGAGCTGGAAGAAGGAGAAGAAGCTGCAGAGGAGGCTGCTGGCGAAGAGGCCCCCCCGGAAGACGCCAAAGAAGATTAAATTATCAGCCCCTGGACAAGAGGATACGAACTGATTGCCACAAAAGCGTACGCGCCTGATTGTCGGGCTGGGAAATCCCGGCATTCAATACGAACACACGCGGCACAATACCGGGTTTATGGTGGTGGATAGACTTGCCGGGGACTTCGGTATTTTTTTAAACAAAAACAAGTTTGACGTTCGCTATGGTCGCGGAATCATCGAAGACCATGACGTGATACTGGCCAATCCGATGGCCTTTATGAACCGCAGCGGCCCGCCGCTTCAAAAATTGGCCGCATATTTTAAGATACCCAGCAAGGATCTGATGGTCATTCACGACGACATCGATCTTGCTTTCGGAAGATTAAAAATAAAGGAGAAAGGAGGGCACGGGGGACACAAAGGCCTAAAATCGATTATTAATGCTGTCGGCGAAGACGAATTTGTGCGTCTTCGCGTTGGCGTTGGGCGTTCCGATACGGGAAGAGGAGTTACAGATCATGTCCTGGGGCCATTTAGCGATGATGAAGCCAGGGTTTTGGACACCATTCTTGATCAGGCTCGGAATGCGGTCGTAAAGATTCTTACTGAAGGCAGCAAAGTTGCAATGAATTTGTTTAACAAAAAAGAGTTATGATTTAAGGGCGAAACGTTAACTTTTTAAATGGAGGAGAGGATGAATTATTTATCGTTGATTTGTACACTTGTGGGTGCTGCAGGCGTGCTTTTTTCCATCATCATTGCGGTTATCGTTAAA
>WOR8_10005311_pt1 | contig 12439 bp, 6 predicted proteins | sample DeeMarSeWOR38_10_FD_19890 | JGI IMG/M metagenome (IMG submission 19890) | reverse complement strand
CCAAAATCCGCTGGGCTGAAGAGAATCTCCTTCCGCAGATCGAGCAGTTCGTCATGGCTGAAAGATCGGGCCGGGATAATCTGATTGATGCCTATCAGCTCGTCCTCGAGGCTGAGAAATACATAGCCGGGAATTCCAAGCTTTTGGAACTGACATCAAAATGTGCCGTTAGCATTTCAATCGAGACCGATCCGCCTGGCGCTCGAATCTCGATGAAAAGGTATTCAGCGCCGGACAGTGAATGGGAATACTTCGGGATTTCGCCGCTCAGGAATATCCGTCTCCCAATGGGGATTTTTCGCTGGAAGATGGAGAAGGATGGCTATGAGCCCGTCCATGCGGTCGCATCCACATACAAAGCCGATACATCAAAGCAATATTTTTTCGTTCCCTGCGACATCAGTAGAGTGCTCGATAAGAAGGGAAGCATTCCGCCTGGAATGGTGCGTGTCGGCGGTGGTCAGGTTGAGGACATTGGCTATATTGATGACTTTTTTATCGATCAATTCGAGGTCACAAACAGACAATTCAAGGAATTTGTCGATCAAGGCGGATATCAGAAGAAGGAATACTGGAAACATCCCATCCTTAAAGGCGGAAAAGTCCAACCTTGGGAAGAAGCCAGGGCTGAATTCATCGATCAAACCGGAAGACCCGGACCATCGACCTGGCAAGCGGGCACTTTTCCCCAGGGGCAGGATGACTATCCTGTCTCCGGAGTCAGTTGGTACGAAGCTGCGGCGTTTGCCGAGTTTGCAGGAAAAAACCTGCCGACGACCACCCATTGGAACATCGCCCGAGGCGATTTGACTCCTCGACCGGGCTTTGATTCGATTCTCTATCCACTCTGCAACTATAAGGGCGAAGGACCTGTCCCGGTTGGAACCTGTGAAGGCGTTACAGCCTATGGGGCGTACGATATGGCAGGCAATGTTAGAGAGTGGTGCTGGAATGAATCTCCCCAAGGCAGAGTTGTTCGGGGAGGAGCTTCGAGCGACATTAATTACATGTTCGACAGCTTGAGTCAGGCCCCGGCGTTGGACCGCTCATCCAAAAATGGCTTCCGTTGCGCTCAATATCTTGATCATAACAAGATCCCAGAGATCCTTCTCCAGCCGGTCCAATTCGGCGAAGTTGTAGACTTCTATAAACTCAAGCTCGTCTCAAACGCTGTTTTTCAAGTCTTTAAAGAACAATTCTCCTATGATAAGAAGCCGCTGAATGCGCACGTGGAATCAACAGACTCAAAGGCGAGAGACTGGATCAAAGAAAAAATCTCCTTTGATGCCGTCAATGAGAATGAGCGGATGACCGCCTATCTTTTCCTCCCTAAACATTCACGTCCCCCCTATCAGACAGTAATATATTTTCCCGGCAGTTCCGCTATAGCGCAGATCTCGAGTCAGGAGCTTGAGAAATATGTTTGGCTTCAAGTCGATCTGTCATTTCTTCTGCAGGACGGCCGAGCGGTACTTTTTCCCATTTACACAGGAACATTTGAACGCAGCAATAAATTTCCTCCGGATAGCTCGCCGGACAGCCGGCTATATACTGAATACTATCTCCAGGTGGTCAAGGAGTTTAAACGGAGCATCGACTATCTTGAGACCCGTTCGGACATTGATGCCGACAGGATTGCTTACCTGGGATTCAGCTGGGGAGGCTGGCTGGGCGCAGTAATTCCGGCCGTCGAAGAACGCCTGAAGGTCAGCATCATAAAAGTAGGGGGGCTTATAAATTTCGGGCGTCCAGAGATAAATCCCGTCAACTACGTAACCCGAGTGAAACTCCCGACATTGATGTTCAACGGTCGATATGATATGGCATTTCCATATGATTTTAACGTCAAACCCATGTACGATTTGCTGGGGACGCCCCAAGAAGATAAGGATCTGAAGCTCTACGATACCGACCACTTCATTCCACGCAAAGAGTTCATAAAGGAAACGCTAGCCTGGCTTGACAAATACTTCGGCCGCCAGGCAAGATGACGACTGGCATTGTCACAACCAGACCAGATGTTGAGAAGATAAGGATTTACATTCCGATTAATACTGTCAAGTTACGCCGACTTCGATGATAATGTAGTGATGGAATCTATATATAAAGGTCATCGATTTTCTCCGAAAATCATCAGCCATACCATCTGGCTGTATCATCGGTTCAAAACCAGCCTATACTTCCATTAGAATTTACTAATGAATTAGTAGCGAAAATTTCACGCCAGACCTAGCATCTATCCCTTATAATAATTCCACGCTTTAAAAAGTATTCCAGACAGCTTGTAAGTCAGATTTTCCGGAGGATGTATGTCTACTATCGGAGAAGACGAAAAATCCATAATCGAGTCTAATAACCTCTTTGCAATGGATCTGTACTTTCGCTTAGCAAGAGAAGATGGGAATATATTCTTTTCCCCTTACAGCATCCTTACAGCTCTTTTTATGGTATACGCAGGCGCAAGAAAGAACACAGCTGTCCAGATGGAACGTGCCTTACGTATTATGTTTCAGCAAGATAGACTCCACCGGGTTTTCAGACAATTTTCTTCCCAGTTCGATGTTTCTGAGGACTATGAGCTTTCAGTCGCAAATGCCCTATCAACAGGAAACGATAGGTACATACTGGATTCCTACAAGGATTTTATTAGGAACGTCTACGGAGGAGAGTTTCTAGAATTCTCGGCCAGCCATATCAATAATTGGGTTTCGAAAAAAACCCATGGACATATTAAAGAAATAATTGATCCCTCGAGTTTTGGCACTACCCTCTTGGTGCTGTTAAATGCAGTTTATTTCAAGGGCGTCTGGCAGTTCCAGTTTAAGAAAAACAAGACGAGCGACTCTGATTTTTTCTTGCCATCCGGAAAAACCGTACAGGTTCCTATGATGCATCAGGTTGCCTTTTTCCCTTACGATGAAAATCCTTCAATGCAAATCCTTGAAATGATCTACAGAGGGAAGATAAGGGATATATCAATGGTGGTATTTCTGCCGAAGGAACGTAATGGATTACACCGGTTTGAAGAAAGCATCTCTGCCAAAATGCTACAAAAGAATATGAGAAATTTGCGAAAGCGTGAGGTAGAGGTATTTCTCCCACGATTCCACATTGAGGCTGGCTATCGACTCGACGATGCATTTAAGGACATGGGAATGGTCGATGCGTTTACCACAGATGCGGATTTTTCTGGCATGACGGACAATCCCGATGGATTGATGTTTGAAAAGATCCTCCATAAGGCAACAATTGATGTTGACGAAAAAGGTACTGTTGCAGCTGCAGTAACGGCAATGATGATGACCTTGGGTTCCTACCAACCGCCACCGGTCTTTCGTGCAGACCACCCGTTCCTGTTTGTACTAAGGGATGTGAATACTGGAATCATTCTATTCATTGGGAAAATGTCGGACCCTGTCGAATCCTATAAAAAAAGCAGTTCGTCCCAACCATTTATCAAAGGTTTGGTTCGTAGGCTTTGGAGATCCTAACGATGAATAATCTTTATGGCGACTTGAAATTGCGGCATTCTGAGTAATAGAAATTTCATTTGGACGTATGACAGCCTACACTTCCATCTGCCTTGTTTTCTCCGAATCAGCCGCCGTGATTTTCTTTCCGTCATCCATCTCAGCCGCCTATAATTAGCATACGTTTTCCAAAAGAATTTTCGTTTTGCCGGGACAATGCACTAATGATTGGGGAAAGACTCGATCTATGAAATCCTTGCATCCATTTGTCGCGAGTTAAAAGCAAAGCATGCCACCTAACTTAAGTGAAACGACACGTTTGGAGGACATGATGAAACGCTCAGTACTTACAGTTATTGTGCTGATCCTCAGCACCGTCTCTATCCCGGCATGTAAGCATGAGCCGATGGTGCAGGTGATAATGCGATGCGCTCCAATTAGAGGAGCAAACGGCCTGTACTTCGACAAGAGCGACCGCCTGCACATTGGCAGTGTGTTCGGCCGTGAGATTATTGTGATGGATCCCAACAACGGAAAAATGCTCGATCGCATTGGGCCGGACCGTGGAGTTGATGTGCCGGATGATGTAACTCTCGGACCTGATGGCTCGCTTTACTGGACTGCAATTATGACCGGGGAGGTGGGCAGGCTGACACCAGGCGGTAAAAAACTGACCATCGCGAAAGGGCTGGAGGGGGTGAATCCAATTACATTCGGCGATGATGGGCGTTTGTTTATAGCTCGCAACTTCATAGCAGCAGGGCTTTATGAACTTGATCCGAACGGCGTGAAGCCACCCCGCCCGATCGATGAAAATTTGGCTGATTTAAATGCCTTTGATTTTGGGCCTGACGGAAAGCTTTATGCGCCAATTATGTCCGACGGCAAGGTCGTGAGCATCGATGTGGACAACGGTTCCATGAGCACCGTTGCCGAAGGATTTAAAGTACCCGTAGCTGTCAAATTCGACACACAAGGCCGCTTGTTCGTGCTTGATAGTTCGCAAGGCAAAGTATTTATGATCGACCTAACGGAGGGCCGGAAGAGCGAATACGCTTCGATTGAATCGGGTCTTGACAACCTGGCATTTGATTCGCACGGTCGGATGTTCATTTCAAATGCTTACACCGGCGCCATCTACGAGGTATATGGGGATGGCAAGGTACGAAACGTTAGTCCGGGTGGAATAACATCTGTGGCGGGTATCACCGTAATGCCACGTGAAGACGGCGAATCGGTATATGTGCCGACCATCTTTGGGATAGTTGAGTTCGACGGCTTGACTGGCACGCAACGCAAATTCATTCGGGCGCCGATCCTAGAATCATCATTACGGATGCCAAAGACACTCGCGGCCGACGATACTAAACTCGTGATCTCATCATCGCTGGGAAATGCGGTGCAGGTATGGGATCCCGCGACCAATACTATTTCAACGGAATATACTGATGTTGCTACCCCAATGAACGCCATCCGCTTCCAAGGCGATATAGTGGTAGCTGAGATGGGAACCAAACCAGCCCGTGTAATACGCATCAGTAAGGAGAATCCGGCTATGCGAACGACGCTTGCGGAACTGAAGGCGCCGGTCGGCTTGGCCGCCACGCGGCAGGATCTATGGGCAACAGATTATCAGATGGGAACAGTTGTTCAGATCGTCAAAGACGGCCAACGTTTGACACCACCCAAAGTTGTGGCAAGTGGCCTTAAAGGACCAGAGGGAATGGCAGTGGCACCCGACGGCAGCTTGTTAGTGGTCGAAAATCTTGCAGGCCGCCTTTTGAGCATTAATCCCGAAACCGGAGCGGTTAATTCCGTTACGGAACAACTGGAGTTAGGAATACCTGGCCCGCCAAACAATCCTATCTGGATTCTCGATGGTGTGGCAGTCGGGCCGTCAGGAGCGATTTATGTGGGCGGTAACAAGACAAATGTGGTGTACCGGATCCAGTGAGTTTAATATCTGCTTCTTAATTCCGAAATGATGAGATTTCTCAAAGAATGTATGACAGCCAAACCAGAAAAGTGCCTTGCCTGACCCGAAAAATGGCTGCAGCGAATACAGAATATCCCTTTCTCCGTCCCCCTCATCGCATATAATAAGTCCAGCGCACTACTTAGATCCATCAATCTGAAGGAAGTTTAGATTTTGCCGGAGGGATTTATGTCCATGATAGGCAAGACTCTAGGAATCTTAGAGTGCACGGCCCTATTAGGCAAAGGCGGCATGGGGGAGGTTTAATTTCGCGACTGATGTTGAATCCGCCTCTCACTGGCATCAAAACAATAAGTACGCCGGAGGTCATAATGAAATCAAAGTTTTTTGCCATATTCGTATTTTTCTCATCATCGGTATTGATTGGCTGTACATCCCATCTAAACCAGGGTTGCGATCGCCTGTGCTTAAATGGGCATTTAAACTCCTATCTCGATGCTGTCATTGCTAATGAACCAAGCGCAGCCGCGCTGACTTATGGCTTTAGACAAACTGAAAATGCCGTCGTCATTCCCAACGGCGACGGCGTTTGGTCCAGTGTTACCGGGCTCGGCGAATTACAGCGCCGTTACTACGATCCAGTCGCCGGTACCGCTGGTTTTTTTGGCGTGCTCGATGAAGATGGCAAGCCTGCTATCGCCGCGCTAAGGCTCAAGGTGAAAGATGACCGTATTATCGAAGCAGAGTGGCACATCGGTCGCGAAGACGATGTCGGCTTGCGAGGTGAGCCCGGAGGTGTAGTATTCGATGTGGAAAACTTAATGGCCAATCCGCCAACCGAAGGCATTGTTCCCGAACAAGATCGTTACAGTCGCGACGATTTAATTGCCATTGCCAACAGTTACTTCGACGGCATCACCAATTCCAACAGCAAACTCATTAAAGGCAAGCCGGGCTGTTCACGTTTGGAAAACGGTTTTCCCACATATGGCCAACCACTTTCGGAGGAGGGGCAGATAGGCCATGAAGGTAAGTGGGATTGTCGAACCCAAGGTGATTTTGGCATCGCATTGGTGGCTGCGCGACGCGTGCAAGTGGTGGATGTGGAACAACAGGTTGTGATGATGTCTGTAGTATTTACTCGCCGTCCTGGGAACGATCGCTGGCGTAATCATTTTACCCATACCATTAGTATTAAAAATGGATTGATTGAGAGCGTCCACGGCGCCATGTTTTATGCACATCCAAACCAACCGGTACCAAATTGGCCGCCCTACGATGGTAATTTCCCTTTACCCAAGGAATATTGATTGAGCAAAGTATTTTTTCTTCTCCAATAAGATTTAGCATCCATGGTGTAAAGCCCCGGGGCGGATCCCCGGTGAGAGTCACTAGCATAGAAGAAGCACCCTGTGAATCTGCAATCTCTAACTCCCAAGAAACAGCGTATCCGCCAAAGTGAACTGAATCGATTGAGAACCTTGATAGGGCAAACTAAGAATTTGTCTTCGAACGACAGCATTGGCTACATATAATAAGCCCGATGTCCCAACTAAAATGCCAAATTTATTCCGAGGGATGGATGTCAATGATCAACGCATTATTGGTTTTTCCAAGCAATATGTATTTCAGATTTACCGGAGGATCATTCTCGCATCGTCGGGAAAGCGCTGGCACATTTCCCGCCTCTCAGTTCCAACTTTCGCGGTTTAAATATCAGGAAAAGATATCGTGAAAAACTATTCTCAAAATCATCCTTACATTTTTTCGCTGATTATCTTCTTTAGCGCGGTGCTCTTTGCAATTCTCGTATATCTACCGACCACCCCATTCTCTGATCAGAGGGAAATAGGCGCAATAATTGAAGGCTTTGGTTATATTCTTGTGAGTCTCCCTTTCTTATTTCTATTGCTCAGTTTTGGTTGGCTGAAGGAAGCTGGATTTCAGCCGCCCAAAGAAAAAAAGGTGTGGATATGGGTAGCCCTGGTTATTCCAATAGCTGTGTGTCCTCTTCTTCTGATATACAAGGAACGCACCTTTGATTTTCCCGACATGCTGTTAATGCTTGGTATTATTGTGTCCACGTTTGGAGATTGCTTTTATCAAGAAACGATATATCGCGGGGTAATACAGACGACCTTCTGTCAGAAATGGTTAGGCTTGCCGAAAGGGGTATTTAAGGCAGTTATAGTTACTGCGCTGTACTTTGGCTTTTCGCATTTGGTTAATATGGCTTCTGGAGCCAATCCGATTTTAACGATTACTCTGACTATTTATTCAATTGGATTGGGAGTCTTTTTTGGTGCACTGCTGGTGTATAGCAAAAGCATCTGGCCTGCTATCGCAGCACATTGGCTGATAAATTGTGTCTCCGGTCTTATTGCAACAGACAAAACAGTAGAGGCCAACAATTTATATATTAGCCTTGTCCTTGCCGCACCTATTCTCCCAATTGGTGCCGGTGCACTCTTGTTGTTGTGGAGGGCAATCCAGGATCATGCGAGGAATGGGTAGCATAGAGACACGGCTCCGTGCATCTAGAAGGATAATTGCAGCCCTTAAGTCGGGTCACCAGCAAGATGCTGACCCCCCACATCCCGAAAAACACGCTATGCTCTCCAAAGTGAATCATCTTGCCTAACAACCTTACAGATGCCCAGACGTCCGGGCCGGAAGAGGCTCTGGAGGGAAAGCAATGATTTTTTCTTACAATCTTATTAGAGCACGGATGCTGTTACCACTAGTTGCCGCGCTCTCGTTTTGCTTGGTTCCCGCTGTGGGCCAAGATCAGCCTGAGGAAAGCCAAATCTGGCAGCAGTTCTTGGAGTGGTATGAGCAGGCTCCGCTCGATCCTGACGACCTCCGTCAGGACTGCATCGACTGGACTGCGGAGAATGCCGGCATCACAGTCGAGCAAGCTGCAAAACGCTGTGAGCTCGCCCAGGAACTTGTCGAACGCCCAGACAATCGCCGCGAGTTTGATCGAATTTTCTGGAACCGCAGGTATCTGGACCCAAATACAAACTTCAACACCGATCCGAATGCCTTCCTTGAAGAAGCCATTCAGGGTGTCGAGCCTAGCAGGGCACTCGACATCCACATGGGCCAGGGCCGTAACACTGTGTTCCTGGCAACTGAGGGATGGGATGTCACAGGATTCGATTTTTCAGAAGAGGGGATTCGGATCGCGCAGTCCTTGGCCAATCAGAGAGGTGTGCGCATCAGGACGATAGTTCAGAACCATGAGGAGTTTGAGTTCGACACAGATAAGTGGGATCTCGTGGCGATGATCTACACAATGGTTCCAATTCAGGATTTTGCAAAACAAATCATGGCGTCGCTCAAGCCCGGAGGACTGCTCGTCATCGAAGGGTATGCCAACAAAAAGATCCAACTTCCCAGATTGTTCAATGGACTTCAAATATTGAAATACGAGGATACCGTCGGTTTATCGGATTGGGGTGGAGAAAATGCGCACGTCGTCCGTTTCCTCGCCAAAAAGTAGGAGTCTTAGCGAATCAGTACGCGAACAATATCTTCCTGAACTGGTTTGAGAAAATGAAGGAACGGGTTCCAACAGATTGGGGAACTGATTCCGGGACCGGCAAATTGGGCAGCAACTATTTCCCAAAGCCTGAAAAACACCGAAACCGGACAAGTGAATTGCCTGACCTGAATAGGTAGCTGCGGCAAGCTCGGAATTCCTCTTTCGACCTCAGTGTTATCCCCTGCCGATTTCCCCCTATTTTGGTTCCAGTTAGCAGGAGTTGGATAGAGTGAGTTACTCGCGAGCACAGTTTCGGGCACAGCAGAGGCATTTTGAGGGTATTTTCGGTTATTGATGGAGAAGGTGTAAGGCCCGTAAACCATTTTCCGACAAGGGTTTGGATGGTACCGAGGGTGGGAATCGAACCCATACGAAAACATTCCCATCCCTTCCATCTTCCTCTGGAGTACGGAAGACCGGGACAGTCGAAGCACCTACGCAGTGATCGACGGGAAGCAACGATTGGAGAGTATCTTCATGTTCATCGGTGTGAAGGGGTTCAAATAACTGCTTATGAATCGGGGTCGGACCAATACAACCACTTGATATAAAAATAAAAAAGTCATAAAATAACCCTGTTTTAAGGCTTAAACCATCCTTTTTGATCGTAAAAAAACCATCTAAGATATTAGTCGAAAATTCCGGGTGTTAGAGCTGGACGGCTATAAAATAAACATCATTGAAATTTTACTTATATTCGTAATCTGATCTTTTCTATTTTAAAGTTTTGTTGGGTTAAAACCCAACCTACCTGACTGTTTCCAGGGGATACTATTAGAAAGAGTGGAGGAAAAGATGAATAGATTTAATTACCTGGTTAAAGCAACGGGTTACCTTTTATTGCTGGTTACAATAGGTATTTTTACAACATCATGTGACGATAATTCCGGCTCCACTTATCCCGGTTCCAGTAAATGGAAAAACGGAAACGGCAATAATATTTATGGAGAATGGATTATTTCCGAAACCGGGGATGACGGCATGGAGCTCGTGCTGGTCAGGTATGCAAAGAACAATACCGGGAGACTCGAATGGCTGTCCTCGGAAATATTAAAGGAGGGCAAGTATCATGACCTTAAGATGCTGAAAGATCCCGCCTTTAAGATCCAGATGATGAGATCTGTTTTTATTAAACAGGATGAGTTTATCGGCCTTGAGTTGGGAAATGAGCACGACTTTAATGTTCAGCGTGAAGCCGGAACTATTACCTTTCATGGTAAAGTCACAGGCACACGGGGATACGGCGATTTTGAATTTACTCCTAACCAGGCTTTCATGGAATATGCACAGGAAAAAGGATACAGCAGTTCTTCGGTAAATAAGGGACTCAACCTTTTCATAAGCAATATAAACAAGACATACTTTGATGATTTAATTGCCCTGGGCTATGATCATTGGCCCATGGAAAGGATCAACGAATTTGTCACTCATGGAGTGTCGATTTCTTTTATCAGGGATATCCATACCCTGGGTTATAAAGACATTTCTCCCTCAAAACTGGTCGAGTTCCGCAAACATGGTGTTTCCCCTGAATTTGTTAAAGAGATTCAACAGGCAGGATACATGGATATATCACCCGACAACCTGGTTGCATTTCGCAAACATGGAGTCACTCCCGAATTTATTCGAGAGATTCAACAGGCAGGTCTCAGAGATATATCCCCCGACAAACTGGTTAAGTTTCGCATACATGGAGTCTCTTCACAGTTTATTAAAGAGGTTCAACAGGCGGGTTACAGGGATGGATCACCCGACAAACTGATTGAATTACGCATCCATGGCGGCAATGATCCAAATGACGTGTTCAAGGTGCCGGGTAAGGAGGGCATACCGCAGAGTATTGTTGTAAATGCGGGCAATCTACAGCGAAATGACCAGGGCCTTCAATTAGGCACTTCCAGGAGAGAGATATCAATGTTACCCGGAGGGTGGATCCTTTCGATGTCCCGGATAATTCATACGGATGATTACATAGAGCTTTATTTTAAATCAACAGAATATAAAGCTGAAGCATCATTTACAGTTGTTCCCTATTCCGGAACTTTACGGGATTTGCAGGGTAAAATCCCGGACACGATTAATCAGAGTTTTAAAAGTTTTACAATCCGCCCCGGAAGCCGGGTGCATGGTGAAATAGATGGTTTGCCTTCATCAGCATATATTGCAGACTATGATAATGAAGGTAAAAAGATGACCGAGTATGGCACCTACATACTTAATGAACAGTACCTGGGTTTGTTTAAACTTCATGCAGAAAAAAAATCTTTTGATGAAATAAAAACAGGCTTTGACAGTATGGTTCAAAGCTTAAAATGGAAGAATAAATAACATAAATCCTGGCCGGGATGAAGAAGGAACCAGTCAGTCAGCCTGGAGTCTGTGACGCTGTGTACGCTGGTGACGCTGTTTTACCTACCTTGAGGGTCGCCAACACCTCCAGTCGTCAGTAGAAGCGTCTTACCCTACTCCCCAGGTCTACCCAGAAAGTTCTAAAAGTAGCGTCACTGACGTCACGCCGTCACCGATCCACCTTCCTTCATCCCAAACTTCCACTATACATCTGATCTTCTTACTGGATATATCTCCGAGTTTACGGGCTGGCTTCCCTTGCCCTCGGAGAACAGGGTACGTATATTGGCCGGATTATGTTCTTCTGACACAAGGGAAGGCAACGGAGAGGTCAGGGATCACAAAAAATTCATAGAATTCCACTTTTCCGATATGCCCACTTACCAGGACTTAGAATAAATTACTGAATATAAAGGGTTTATAAAAATCACTAAATTTCGCAGTTTTGCTTAATTTTGGGATTCAGGACTGGGAATTCATGCCTGGATTCCATTAATCCAGGAGCTATACCAGAGTTACTCTTAGTTTATTATTCAAAACTTTTCCGTCTTTACTGACGGCAAACGCAAGTATGCTAAGCATGAACCCCGCTCGCATCCTGGCGTTTTGGCACCTTTGCATTTTGGTTTTCTTGCGTCTTTTGCTCCCTTTCTCCTTTGCGTTATGCGGTATTGCGCTAATTGGTTATAATGATGGACAAATGAAACTGCCACCGTTGTTAAGTTCCTTTCGCGGGTGGTGGCTTATCGTAGCACTGGTAGTGGGGCCGGCGATTGTACTGGCCGCTTTGGGATTGCGTGCGCTCAGCATGGAGCGCACGGGGCGTGAGCAGGAGCTGTGGAGAGAACAGTCGCGGGTGGTCCTACTGGTGGACGGTGCCATTACGAATGCCCTTTCCGCGATCGAAGGAAAGCTGCGCCGAGGGGAGTTGGAACTTATCGATGACTCGTCGGCACCGGAGGAAGGACAATCGGTCCCTTTTGTCTGTTTTGTTTTCGACCGCAACCAACTCCTGATTTTTCCTGGCGATCGTGTTTTCTTCGGGGAAGTTGGGTTGCGTCCGGCGCAGGCTCCTGCCTTTTCCTTGTCCCATCAGATTGAACAGGTCATCGAACAGGCACGAACTGCCGAAGCCCA
>WOR8_10005309_pt1 | contig 12440 bp, 10 predicted proteins | sample DeeMarSeWOR38_10_FD_19890 | JGI IMG/M metagenome (IMG submission 19890) | reverse complement strand
TTTCAGATAAGCCGCCGACAAAGAGCGTAAAATTGGCGGGATTGATAAATGAATCACCCGGCCGAAGGCCGCCGGTCCATGCATGACGTGCATAAAGCTCCTTCCAGCTATCGGCATCCCTGGCTGTGAGACCGATGTATAAGGGTCTTCCAGTGGTGCCGCTGGTTCCTTGAATTCTGACGATCTTGTCTGTATCCGCACACCGGTGCCCGCCCAGTCCACCATATTCGACCTGGCTTTTGCGCAGATCATCCTTGGTGGTAAAGGGAAGCTTTACAATATCCGCCATACCTCTAATGTCCTGCGGCGCAACCTTGGCCGCGATCATTTTTTGCCGATAAAACGGACTCTTCTCGTATATATAGGCGACCTCTTTACGAAGCAGGCTGTCTTCGAGTTCGGCCAATTTTTCAACAGACATGGTCTCGATTTCTTCATTCCAGTATTTTTTTTCAACCACAGATTTTCCTCCATTTAAATATGGTGATTGTGAAAAACCCGCTGTGATCGGGACAGGTTTTTTCCCCAATCACTTAGGCCGCCATCTTTTTATCGCAACATCATGATGACAAGCGGCATTAGACCCGAATCAAATCAATGCTCATGAATCGGCAATCTCTTTGTTTTTGACCGAGGTAAGGTAATATACAAGCCCGAGAATAGCCGCACCGAGAAAAATGACCCAGTGGGCCAGGGTTTCAAAAGATAGCAGTGAGAATAAAAATGCAACCGCTGAACCGAAGATGGCAATGATTGGAGACAAGGGGTATAGCGGAACCCGATATGGCCTTTTCATTTCCGGCCTTTTCTTTCTCAGCACAAAGAAAGATATCACCACCATGATAAAAGCGATCAGAATTGCCGAGGAGGCGATTTGAAAAACAAGAAAAAGCTTCTGGAAGATGGCGCCCAGTATGCCGAATATGGTTATTATTGTGATGGCCCAGTGAGGCGTGCCATATCTTTGATTCACCTGCGCTAAAAACCCGGGCAGGACACCCTCTCTGGCCATCCCCAGCATCAGGCGGGATGCTCCGATCACAAATGCATTTAAAGTCGTTATCAATCCCATGATTCCGGCTATCAGAATAATCAAGGCGCCGCTTTCTCCCAAAAACCCCCTGGCAACGTCAATGAGAGGAACCTCGGCTTTGCTTTGAGCGATAACATCCGGATGCACATTGGCTGCAGCGGTAAAGAAGGCGCCGAAGTAAAATAAGCAGACAAATAGAATCGATAGCGGGATAAGATAAACGACTTTTTCGATCGGTGATTTGATTTCTTCCGCCGCCTGGGGAACGATATCAAATCCCATAAATGCCAGCATGGCAATGGGCACCATCATCAACATGCCGGGCACACGCCCCTGGAAAAAGGGCGTGAAATTTGACCACTGGATATCGCCCAGCCCGCCGATAATAAAGACCGCCATCCCTAAAAATAGAATGACCGCAAAGAAAAATTGAAATATGGCAGAAAGGCGAACACCCAAAATATTTATGATTCCGAATATCAGCGCAACGATGGTTCCCGTAATCCACTTGGGCGGAACAGCCGATAACATGGCAAATATTTTTGAAAGGATAATCACCTCTCCCGGCATCATCGCACTATAGGCAATGACCAGAAACCAGCCGGTAATAAAACTGGCGAACTTGCCCATGGCGGCTTTGGTGTAATGATATTCCCCACCGGCATAAGGCATGGCCGCACACAGCTCGGCGTAGCACAGACCGATAAAAATACAGAAAAATGCCGCAAGGATCAGAGATACGAGCAAAGCGGGCCCTGCATAACCAAAAAGGATATTGGGAAGCGTCGCCCAGGCCATGCCAACCATAGCGCCCGTAATTAATGTAAACACCGTGATAAGGGTTAATCCGCGTTTGAGCCCCGTATTTTCCATGGTTTCCTCCTTTCAAGGTCTTAAACAACTTCTATAGGCCTAATAGTTTTCTGGCATTGCCCCCCAGCCATTTCTTCTTTACTTCTTCCTTGATGGATAGCGCTTTGATTTCTTCAATATTTGTTTTAAACTGCTGTGCCGGCCAGGCCGTACCAAATATAATTTTATCCTGCAACAAACTGTTGCCGTATTGAAGCAATGGTTCCCATCCGGTTCCCGGCATGCCGAGATATTTCGGGCGAATGGCTGAAATATCGGTATATGCATTCGAATGCCGCCAAAGAAAAGCCATCATCTCATTGACCCAGGGCCACCCGCCGTGGCCGGCAACAACCTTTAATTCCGGAAAGTGGCCGGCAACCTCGTCTAAATGGATGGGCCGGCCGAAATCCATGGTCAGCTGGGGGACATAGTTGATCGAGGCGTGTATCCACACGGGGATGTCTAATTCTACGCATTTTGCATAAATCGGGTAATACAATTTGTCGTTACTTCTTAACTTGTGCAACCAGGGCTCCAGGCAGAGACATTTCATCCCTAAATCCTTGACGGCGCGTTCAAGCTCTCTAACGGCAGTCATGCCTTTGTGAGGGTCCACAGCGGCCATGCCGACAAACCGTTGCGGCGCTTTCCGGACAAATTCGGCCACCTTTTCATTGGGTGTTTTGATGCCCATGGTCGTTTCCGCATCTTCGGCTGTAAGCACTGCAATATCAACTCCCGCATCGTCCATGGATCTGATCAGAAAACCATCGGGGTCCTCCCTGATCGCTCGGGTCAAGGAATCGATGTTGTCTTTGCTATATAATTGAGCGTATCGGGCAAAATCCCCGGTCGGGTCGGCAAAGCCTTCCAGAGTTTCTTCAAGCGGGGGGATGACACAGAAATCGATGATAAGATCCGTTTTCTTCTTCATGATTCTCCTTGCGGGGATAGCTGCTTATTCTATGTTTGAAAGCTAAGGATCAGTTGCCCGAATGTTCACCGCAGCGCCCACCGGGCACACAGAGAAAAATAGGCATAACTTCATTAAATAATTGAGGAACCGGGGTGTTTTTGCCAACGACTGCACCGCGATGGCTTTATCCCCTTGATCATCGTTGCAGGCCCACCCGGGGGCAATCCCCTGCGGGTGGCAACAAATGAGACCCCACTGTCTATACGCCCTCAAGTGATTCATTCAACGCTGCGTTCTCTGCGCTGAATCGATCATTCATAAATAGATGTAAGCATTTTGTCAACAATTGCTCAATTGCGCTTGAACCATATATCTAATTTTGCCATACTATAAAAAATTTAATTTCACAAAAGGCAGGTTCAAAATGGCGGCCGTTGATTTGCAGGGTGTATTTCCCCCGATTACAACACCTTTCCAAAATGGGAAGGTTGCCTACGACAGGCTGGGTTCAAATGTTGAAAAATTGAGTAAAACCGGAATCCGGGGTTTTGTGGTTCTCGGATCCAACGGTGAGTATGTCTACTTATCCGAAGCTGAAAAAAGAGAGGTGGTGAAGGCCGTTGCCGAGGCAGCACCTGAAGACATGCACATTATCGCGGGTACAGGGTGCGAGTCCACCATGCAGACGATCGCGCTGACCAATGCATGTGCAAAACGGGGGGCCCATGCGGCTCTGGTGATCACACCCCACTACTACGGCGGCAGGATGAACGATGACGTGATCATCAACCATTTTACGATGGTGGCGAATAATTCTGAAATACCCATTTTGATATACAATGTTCCCAAATTTACCCATTTGAATGTGAGTGCCGATGCTGTCCATGCATTATCGCGCCACCCGAATATCATCGGTATAAAGGACAGCTCGGGAAATGTTAATCTTCTGGGACAATATATCAATAGCGCCGCTGAAGATTTTCAGGTGATGGTGGGGACCGCGGGCGTGCTGTTCGGCGGATTGACCATCGGCTGCGGGGGCGGCGTTCTCGCGCTGGCCAATGTGGCGCCGCAACACTGCGTGGAAATCCATCATCTGGTAAAAACCGGTCAATTCGACGATGCCAAAAAGTTGCAGCTTAAACTGCTTCCGGTCAACAATGCAGTCACCCTGAATTATGGTATTGCCGGCCTAAAGGCAGCCATGGATATGCTGGGGTATTTCGGAGGAGATCCCCGCCTTCCGATGCTGCCGGCATCCAATGAGGAAAGAGCGGCGATAGAAAAAATTCTCAGAAAGGCGCAGCTGTTGTCTTAATTTTTTCAAGGAGAGGAATATTATGACCCCCGCATCACAGATGGCCCTTGACGGCCTCAGAGATCTTAGCACCCTCAAATGGTATGTTATCCCGCTGTTGGCTGTTGTCTTCTACATCTATACGGTCGAAATCAAAAAGGCCAGGATGACCGGCAACTGGAATGCCATCTACGCCGGTCTCACACTTTTGGGGGTAGATTTCTTCAACGAAACCTGGAACGGCTGGGTATTTCATTTTAGCCGGCGTTCGGCTTTCTGGACGACACCGGGAGAAACCGCTCTGAGAACCATGATGGGCTGGAACATCGAGATCATGTTCATGTTCGCCATTGCGGGGATCATCTATTACAATACCCTTTCAGAGAATAAGGAAGAAAAAATTTTAGGTCTGCCCGACCGGTGGTTTTGGGCCATTGGCTATTCGGCGTTCTGTGTGTTTGTGGAGTGCCTGTTGAACATGGGCGGACTTTTAATATGGGAATACCCCTGGTGGAATCGAACTTTTTGGGGAGTCTGGCTGATTTTCTTTTTCGGCTATTTTCACTTCTACGTTGCCATCATCGTCGTTCTCAGTTTGAAATCAGACAAGCGCAAAATTGCTGCAATAAGCAGTGTTTATGCCCTGGCGATAGCGATGAATGTTTGGGGGTTGGGCATTATGGGGTGGACCTACTAAAAAGCGGTTGAAAAGCTGCATCTAAAGTTCAATTTTGGATGTTCATGCAGGGCTCAAGCTGAAAGGGATGCTAGCGGGGCTCCAGCAGCAGCAGCCCCTTTTCATTATCCAAATCCATACGGAATCTTTCCAGATAATTTAGTCCCAGAAGCCCCACCTGCTCCTGGCCTGGAAGATCCACCACCAGCGCTCTGATGTCGGTAACTTCCCAGCCTTCTATTACAATTGAAGACAGCAACACTTCGGGAGCATCGATGACCCCACCGGCAGTTGCCACTTTACGTACAGGATTGCGCTCATCGATAGTCAGCTCGAGAAGATCTGCGGTGGATTGCGGGATGGTGACCAGAGAGGCGCCGGTATCGACGATAAACTGCTGACTGACATTAGGGCCGAGGGAAGCCGTGACCTCTATTTTGTTGGAACTGGGCGCAAAGTTGATAACGATTCTACCTGCCTGGCCTTTCTGCTCTGCTATCTGATTTTGCAGATTTTGGACCTGATCGTCCAAAGACCCAGGATATCGTCTTGCGGCCAAACGTCTTTCGGCCGTTTCCCAGTCACCAGCTGCCAGGGCCAGGCGCACGCCGAGCAAGTGAATTTTAGGATCTTCCGGCATGCTCTGACCGGCGAGCGCAAATGCCTCCATCCCTGCCTGAAGGTCGCCTTCTTCAATTAATCCGTCGATCCAATTTTGAAAAATCTCGGATCGAAGCTCTGCCAACAGTAGTGCATCCTTTTTATTCTTAAATTTGATTTGACCGGAAACTTCCTCGAGCAATTCTGCCGCATCCTCGAAACTGACTTCTTCGGCTGCCAGACGTCCGACATCCGTCAACAGCGAAATATCGGCAGCATTGACCAGCACCTGGGCATCAAAGGCAGCGACAACCTCCGCGGCAACCCCCTCCTCTACCAATTGGGCGATCAACTCCCTCATGGCAAAAAGCACCTGATCGGGTTGAAGCTGGACCGGTGTTTCATCTGCGGCCAGCTTGGATTCAAAACGAAAAGCATTGGCAAACGCCCCCAGACGCTCCAGACGGGTGTACTCATCGCCCATGGCCAGCGCCAGAGTCAGTTCTTCCTCCCTGCTGTTGGCAAATGTAATTCGATAGAAATCATCCACGCGGGTTTCGGGTGCAAGACTTGCGCCGGCCTCACCCACCCAAAGATATCCACCCTCGATAAGGCTGCCGAAGGTCCAGCCGACACACCTGTCATCCTGCAGAAAAATTCCGGGTTCATTGAAACTGTCGGCGAGCGTGCCTTTGACAAAATGGTCCTGCTCACCGACAATCGTTATTTGGGCAGGTTGCGGCGAAGGTTCTTTTTGCAGGCTGGTCCACATCAGTGATTTGTCTGCAGCCACCGGATCAAGCTGCAACCCCTCGATGGCTTGATCTTCCTGAATACGCCAGATGCCGACCTGATCATTTTCGCCCAGAATACCGTCAATAATATTGTACTCGGCTCCAGAATCCAGGCGCAGCACCCATTCATGGCCCCCTACACAGATCTGTTTCGGTAATGCGACCCAGCTTCCGGCAACCACCGTTGTCGGGATTCGGACCATTGTTTTGCCCGCCACATCTTTAATGATAACAGTGCCGAGGGCAAGTGCGACATTTGGCGGTTTTGACTGTTGCTCGGTTTCTGCTATTGGCAGGGCTTCGCCGGCAGGCTGGGATTTCGCAGGAGGTTCGCTTTTTGACTTTGGGGATGTCGCAACAACCGGTGCTCCAGGTTCAGACGTTTTTTCGGGCGGAGCCTGAGTAAATGTCCGCAAATATAAAAGCGAAATACCGCTGACCAGAATCAGCAACAGGACGAGCGACCAAATGCGGGAAACTTTTGGAGGCGGCGGCGCATGCAGTGACTCCCCGCAAACATAGCAGATATCAGATTCAAAAGAATTTTCAGTATCGCATTTGGGGCAATTTATTATCCCATTTTGCATGGCCGCGCCCCTTGCTCCTTGAGCTGGAACTTCGTTCCCTTCGCTCACCATTAGAATGCTCAAATACTTAAATATCATGCTTTTCGACATCACATTGAAAAACATTATTCCAGCATTCCGGTATTCGGTTCCCGTGTACGGATTCTATTATATAATTTTCTGTTCGCAAAATACAGTGAAAATTATGCGCGGTTATCGACCCAACCCGGGCGAGACCCCATTTCGCCTGACTGCGCCGGCCCGTCTCCGGCTTCAGCATTCACCTCCGAATGACTTGCGGGATCTGTCATCGGCCTCGACATAAAGCTTCAATCCGTCTATTTTTTTGATCCTGACGTATTCTCCGGTTTTAACCGGCGGACCATTTTCGATCAGTCGGGCCTTCCAGAGTTCCCCATACACCTGGATGTACCCGGTTGGTGCCAGGCGCTCTTTGGCTATGCCCAACGCTCCGATCATGCTGCGGGACAGACCCTGGCGACGCGTATCATGCGCCTGCCAGACAAAGGGGAATATTATCAGTTCTTTAGCTACCCATAGACCGGTGATCGTCAAGAAAAGCCAGGTCGGGATCGAAATCCAGTGCCGGGCTATTACCATGATAAGAATCAGGACAATCGTGCCCGGAATGGAGAGCATTGTATACCTGACATAAACGCTTCTGGGTATTTCTCTGAAATTAATTCCCATGAGCCGGCACTTCCAATCTATACCGCTTATCATAACGATTATTAAATATTGATTCAGCGGTTTTCAAAATCGGCGATAACCAGGGTCAGATCATCGGCTAACGTTTCTTTAGAATTTTTCCCCGACCAGACGGTAACTCGCTGAATCAGAGCATCCGCGAATTGATCGACAGACGGGCTCGTGTGTGAGGTTATAAATTCTTTAAAAAGGTCCCAGCCAAAGCGCTCGCCGGCAGCGTTGGTAGCCTCGATAATACCATCGGTATACAGAATAAAACGATCGTCCGATTCGAGATCGATGTCGGTATTTCGATACCGGGCATCTTTAAACTGCCCCAGGATAATTCCCTTTTGGCGGTATTCATAGATCTTTTGCTCCGATCCGCGCCACAGAAATAGAGGTGGATGCCCTGCTCCGGCATATGTGACGCATTGTTTCTCCGTATCCAAAAAAAGATAACCGGCGGTAACAAAATCACTTTCCAGTTTTCCGCACAGGACCTGGTTGATACCGGCCAGCACCCGAGCTGGATTGTCTGCATGGGGCAGCTGGGATACAAATGCAATCTTGACCATGGAGCTGATCAAAGATGCCGGTACGCCATGCCCGGAAACATCTGCCACCAGAATGCCCAGTCGCTTTTCATCCACTCTGGCAAAATCATAGAAATCGCCGGCTACCGATGCCATCGGAACATAACGGGCGGCTATATGGATGCCTTTTACATCGACTGTTTTTTGAGGAAGAATAAAATACTGAATTTGTCTGGCCGTCTCCAGCTCACGGGCAATGGCAGCGAGTTCTCTTTCATTTTCAAAAAACCGGCGTGCGACAGTAAAGGCCAGACAACCAATTATAACGATGAATCCCAGAGGCTCTAAATTTCGGCGCAGAGGCAGTCGAATGAGGCCAATTAGGTTCGCATGCAATGCCAGGGCCACGAATATCACCGTGCCTATCCTCAGCACTTTCAGCTCCCATGTCATCTTCAAACCGGGCCAGAACATATTCACCAGGATTACCAATACGGCCAATATGGCAAAAAAATTGTTGGCGGGCATTGCCGTCCATGGAGCATTCAGAGCAATCCCTGTCGAAATGGCGGCGAGCGCGAATGCGACCGAGACATATATCATCAGCCGGATAGAGGATTTCCATCCTTTGCCGATAAGCTGCTCGATGAAAACATATCCGGACACCGGAACGACATAGGTAATCGAGCTGGTCCAGTAATTCCAGAAACCGGCGGGCGCCTCGAAATAAAATTGAAACGCATTGGTTCTGGCGCCAAACAGAAAGCAAAATATTCCAAATGATACAAGACTCAGATCATTTGATTTCCATCTGAAAAGGGCAAGCGTAATTGCGGCAAGGCCGAGAATCAAAAAAAATGTTCCCAAAAGAATTTCGAATACATCCCACCGCAGCAGGTCTCTGAGAAGCCGCCATTTGGTCGCGATAAATTCACTTTCCCCGGACCATTCCAAATACAGCTTACCGCTTTTTGGTGAGATCTCCTTATTTTCTGCGGGTGTTTGGGCGGCAAAGGCAACATGGGCCCCGAGTTCAGAAGCAATTGATTGCGGACATGGTGCGCCCGGAATAAAAACAATCCAAATGCTGCCAAGAATTAAAACAGAGAGTATTTTGCCGATATGGGTGTGCATACGTTTATCAGAGCGGTTCCAGGCAATGCTTTACCTGGGAAAAATTTTCCGGCGCCGCTATAAGCAGGTGGTCGTCTATCCGCTGCCCGTCTAAATATTCGTTCAGGTAAAAATCGCTGCCGTCAATTTTGCAAAATTTGCCGCCGGCAGCCTCGATGATCACCCGCGCTGCCGCCAGCCCCTGAAAGGATTCGTTTGCCACCAGGACCGCATCGGCACGCCCCATGGCCACATAACAAATATGCGCGGATGCGCATCCCAGGTTTCGAATTTTGCCCGGGAACGTCGAGCGGTAGTGCTGATGAAATCGCGAATAGGTAAACATAAGACTTTCATCATTAATGCTATCTCTGGTGGATACTTGAATTTTCTTTTTGCCAAGAAAGGCATCATTTCCCGCTCTGGCATGAAAAAGATCTCCGGTGGCCGGCATGAAAAAAACACCCAATAGGGGCCAAAAATTTTCAAGCAATGCAAGCGATAATCCCCACAGGGGAATACCGGCCTGGTAATTGGCCACGCCGTCAAAGGGGTCAAAAATCCACAGGTAGCGCTTGTCTTCGTGGGAATAATTTTCGCTGACTTCGCTGAATCTGAAAAGTCGATGTTCGGGATAACGGTCACTGAGCTTTTCCTGAAAAAACTCGGTCATGTGAAGCTCAGCCTCGGTGACCACCCCCTCGTCGAATCTGACCTGGGCCCTGCCTTTTCCGTAATGGCCCAATGCTTTTTTCCCGGCTTTTTGGATGAATTCCATTGCAAAATCGCTCAATTCCTCTATCCCATGGCCTTTGTCTGACATCTTCCCTCCTCATCTGAAAGTTTGAACCTATATCCTGGCAACTGCTTTAGAACCCAACCTGCGATTCTTAATTTTGTTTGCGATCAATGATTTTGATCACAATCAGGGTAATATCATCTTCAGGTGGCACACCATCCTGGAATTTTTCCAGGGAATAAAGGCAGGCGGTCAGGATGCCTTTGGCGTCTTCATCGGCGTATTGGTGGATGATGCGGTAAATGGGTCCTTTGCCAAACATCTCCGCTTTTGAATTGCGGGCTTCCCACACGCCGTCTGTTCCCAAAACAATGATTTGCCCGGCGGCCAGACCGCCTCTGGTATATTCCTCGTATTCATGACTATCGTTCACACCCAGAGCCATTCCCTCGCCATGCAATTCCTCGAATTCTCCTTTTTGCGGATTATAAAAAATGCCCGGATCATGACCGGCACGCACCCACCGCAGTATTTTATTGTCCTGATCTATCGTCAGATAAAACAGGGTCATAAATCCACTCGATTCTTCGCAATCGATGCAGAGCTGGCGATTTACATCGGTTACAATCTGGCCGATGTTACCGTCTAACACGCTCCTCTGCCGCAACAACGCCCTGCCGGTGGCCATCAACAGGGCCGCGGGAATGCCGTGACCGGAGACATCACCGACAACCACATTGAGCTGGTCTTTTCCCTGCTCAGCAGATTTGATGAAATCGTAGCAGTCTCCACCGGTTTCATCACAATACACCGTTTGCGCGGCTATATCCAACCCATTCACCTTGGGGTTTTCCCGTGGTAAAAGCGCCTGCTGAAATTCTTTTGCAAGATTGAGGTCTTGCTGCATCCGTTGGCGCTCCAGCAGGCCATCGGTCATTTCATTTAATCCGTCACCCAGAATTCCCAGCTCATCATTGGTAATAACCCGCACCTTCTGATGGAGATCACCGTCTCTGACCCTGCCGACAACACGCATCATTTCCTTGATGGGCTTCAAAATGGATTTTCCAACCAAAAAATTCAATATAAGGGCAACCGTGACAAAAATGATATATAACAGGATGGCGAAGATAAGGATGTTCAGACCAAATTCCTTGGCAGGAATGTCGGCGCTCGAAACCTCCCAGACCGCAAATCCAATGGTTCCCACAAGCAGTACCATCGGCGCGTTGGTTCCGGCACCGAATAAGATTCGAATTCTTCTCAGTATCGAGATCTTTAACGTTCCCGGCTGGGCGGCAAGCTGTCCCCGCGGGAAAAATACCGGCACCAGTTTCTCGCGCACATATTCATCAATCAGGAAAAAGGAAATAAAAGATGCGATCATTCCCACCATCAGAATTCTGAAAAAGTTGTAAAACAGGCTGCTCTTGGTCATACTTATTAATGAATGCAGCAACGGGGTGAAGATGATATCCAGGCCAAACCACATGGCCAGATTGATTACGCCGATTAGAATCGGAAGATTCAAAAGCCTTTTTTTGGCCTTGGCCTCGAGGTTGGGTCCTATAACAGAATTATTTGAGCGCTTCAAATAATCGGATATCGGCCTCTGCACGCAATACTGAAATATTGTCGCCAGAATTGCTGCTGACAGGATAAAAATGGGAATCAGGATCCAGCCGCCGTCAGCTATAAATTTTTTCCAAACGGTTATGAATTCAAGAGGAGTCCAAAAATTTAACAACGCGATAATCAGCTGGCCGCTGAGATTGGCGGCATAATTTCTGATATACAGGCCGCTCAGCGAGTTTTCGGCTGGTTTTGGAGGTTCCATCGATTCAAATCTCAATTTTGGTTTGACAATCAAATGCGGATATTTATATGACAATAACCGCCACAATCGAATCTATCAAGAAAAATCAAATTACAGGAGAGTATCCAATGAATTCCCGAGTTCCTACCCGTGATGAAGCCCTTGCGCTTCTTAAAAAATACAACCGGAGCGAAAGCCTGATCAAACATGCCCTGGCCGTGGAGGGTGTTATGCGCTATATGGCCCGCAAGCGCGGCAAGGATGAGGAAAAATGGGGTGTCATCGGGCTGATTCACGACCTGGATTATGAACAATTTCCGGACCAGCATTGCAAAAAAACCGAAGAAATATTGCGGGAAAACGACTGGCCGGAGGACTATATTCGCGCGGTCATCAGCCACGGTTGGGGCATTTGTGTTGATGTAAAACCCGAGTCCGAAATGGAAAAAGTTCTGTATGCCATCGATGAACTGACTGGGCTGGTGGTAACGACCGCCCTGGTCAGGCCCTCAAAAAGCGTGCTGGATGTTAAAACAAAATCGGTTAAAAAGAAATGGAAGGACAAACGCTTTGCCGCCGGTGTGGACCGTTCAATCATCGAAAAAGGCGCTTTGATGCTGGGTGTGGAGGTGAGCGAGCTGATCTCCGATACGATCGCAGGAATGCAGGAGGTGGCCGAGGAGATCGGATTGAAAGGCAGCAGCTAGTTATTCGAGGGCTCGGGGTGTTTATAATTTGCGCACAGCCCGCCCGGGGGCATTCCCCTGCGGGTCGCAACAATATATGCGCAA
>WOR8_10005297_pt1 | contig 12464 bp, 12 predicted proteins | sample DeeMarSeWOR38_10_FD_19890 | JGI IMG/M metagenome (IMG submission 19890) | reverse complement strand
AATTCTAGAAGCAAGATTTTGCTTTGTTACTTCATGAAGTGCATAATCTTCTAAAATATCATTGAGATCATTTGTTTCAAAATCAGAGATTATTTGTATCAGATATTCGTCAACTTTTAACTTCTTTATTTCGTCATATAAAAAATTCAGAATATCCTTCTTTATTGTTTTTAATTTAGGTAACATAACCAAAGAATGAGGATTTTCACTAGCAAGAAATTCTAATAGATCTTCTGCCAGTTCAATGATCAGGGCTCCCGACTCCTTTTTGATACGTTCAGAAACTTCCTTAAAGTTTCCTTTCTCCTCTGCAATCTTAACTAATGTTGATGAATATTCATAATCATGTATTGATTCATCTACAGTCTGTTTCAAGGCAAAAGAAAACAATTTATCATTTAAAGGAAGTGAATGGTTTTTCCTAGTCTTTTTTATGCTTTCAAAGAATATATCGATGACATCGCTGATACTGAATGATGTAAATTCTCGTTCAGCACGATCATACAAGTCAGTTTTCATTACTTCATCTGCAAATGTAATCACAAGTTCTTCATAAAAATCCAGAAGAGTAGGAGCTACTGTAAAATTTTGGGCAGATATAAGAAGGAATTGACCAATTAATTCCTTATCTCCACTTTTAGTAGTAAATCGGCCAGTCTTATTACTATGGCTCCCACCAACAAATCGTTTAGTATCTCCACCAACTTCACCCCCTAGCATCTGTTGAACTGCTGTTAATCCTCCTGTATAGACTTGTTCATCTAAATCAGAACGTAAACCTGGTCTCCCTAGACTGACCAAACTTAATCCAGCAACAGAGGCTAAACTCACCCACACAACTGGGTTGAAATCAATGTCACTAGGCATTCGTTTCTACACCATTTATTATTCGTATTGAATGATTATGATTTTGTTGGATTTAGTAATTTGATATATTAAAATTAATTTGAAAAAATAAATTGTTAGAAAAAGAATGTTTCGATGTTGTTGAAAATAAAAGTATAAAGTTTATTTAAAAAGACACCCGTAAAAAACATCTGAATGAGATAATTAATAAGAACCAAGAGATCAATGAATCCCAGAAATAGAATGAACATGTCACAAAAACAGCTATGAGACGCTCTAGAGGTGTTTGAGTCACTAGAAAGGAACACCACGACTATAATAAATAATATGTCTAATTTTACTTAATTATCAAATATTACCCTAATATTCTCATGAATCTGTTATTTAAGTAAGAGTTTAAAGAAATAGAAGAAAATTATGTTTAATCAAGGAAAAAAAATTGATTAAGCAGGCCCTAAATCTTTGTTAGAGTACATTATCACCAGTTTGGACTTTAATAATCGATTATTAATAAATTAACAAGGGATCATTCACCTAAAAAAATACCTATATAATGGATGGTTGAATAAACCATTCAAAGATAGTATTAATTCAAATTAGATTGGAAGATTTAATGTCTCAAAAAGCAGTGTAAACGTTATGTTTCGGAAGAGAATTAAAGACATGTTGGAAATGATGGGAATTTCTGAGAATGTCGATGAAGAAATTTTAGATTCATTACAGCGTCAACTCTTCCAATTCTTAGAGTTTGACGACTCTTTAGCGGGGGGTATTACCTTTAAAACGGGTTCACTAGTCACAACTATACATGCACAAAATTATCAAGAAATTCGGGATGAGATTTCTGAAGCTCTACAAAAAGGTGAGTCTTTGAGACGATTAAATCTAAAATTATCCTTAAGTAGCCTTTGTTTGTATCTAACTGAGGAAAAAATGTGTCAAGTAACAAACGAACCTTGTTCTTTCCAAAAAAATTCAACCTGGTTCCAATGTGAGATTGTTCAAGATTCATGTAAACCTACTAATGAAGAATGGAAATAAATTATTTTTAATGATACTTATATCTTATCGATAGTTTTGATAATATTCTGAAGAATAAGTTGGATTCCTCTATTTTCCTTTACTGATATTGGATATATTCGGAAATTATTCTTTGAAATAAATGATATCAGCCGCTTTGGAACCTCTTTCTTTTCCTTTTCATACTTATTTCCAATTATAAAAATTCTCTCTGCAGAAAGATTATTTTTTACAGTTTCAAATAGCTGTATAACTCTTTCCTGAGATTCTTCATCCTTATAATCAAAAATTAATAATGCTATTGTGCCAGATTTCAGAATTGAAGGTAATAGTTCGAAATATATTGAATTACCTGAAACATCACAGAATTGGAGATAATATTTCTTTTCATTTTGAGTAAAATCTAGATTTTCATAACGTAGGCCACTTGTAGGAGAATAATCGCCTTCACTAAATGGTAACTCGAACATTCGTCGTATTAAGGATGTTTTTCCCGTCTTCCGATCTCCCAGAAAAACTATTTTATAATAGGAAGCTTTATTTCCTTTTTGAGCACTCATTCAAACACCTAAAGTCTTTTAGAGTATTATGTTCTCAAAAATGATATCATATTTACTCATGGATGTCTTTTCTTGCCAAAGATCAAATAGTATAGTTCTTCTGCTCTCCTCTGATTCATCACCATTCTCTGATTCACTGACTACAATTCCTTTGTATTTTCTTAGAATCTGTTTTGTGACCCATGAAAACCCTTGAGTGACAAGAAAAATCTTAGAAACACCAGTAAAATAAGGGGAATCTTGAATTAACAGTGGTTCGACTATTTTTTCGATATCTATGGAATCAATCACTCCTGGGACACAAAACACCCAGATTCTCATCCCTTGAGAATCATATCCAATTAAATCAAATGGCCCTGATTCAACTATTTTTTGCGCAGGCTGAATAAAGATAAGTCCTGGAATATTATTCGCAAAGACAGAAAAACGTAATGCTAAAGCTGAGGCAGAATTATCCCCTCCCAAAAGATTGGAATGTAAGACTTCAATAAATTTGGGAGCAATGGTAGCTAGTGTTATAAGAATGGTTTCACTGTCCCCTGTCAATTTATTGATTATATTTTCACTTACTCCAAACTCTCGGGCAAAATTACTGATTACTTGAGAAGTCAAACCCGAAATACGTGTCATTTCAGTAATAAGAGACCTATTGAATGCACTTATTGATTTAGTTTCATAAAGGAGTGATAATGATTCTGCGGTTCGAGGTTGTTCTTTTACGGGAAGAAGGGAAGCCCTAAATTTTCCACTCTTGCTTAATTTTGTATTATCCATAAGGAATTTAGCTTTTTCGAGTGCTACTTCATCGAGAGGCTTTCTTATTAATTGAGCTCCACAATCGGTACATGAATGGTAGTTTATCTCATTACTTATAGAAAAGTGTCTTACTACTCCAACCTCACAGAAAAAAGCTGATCGACACGTAGGACAAAAGAATGCAACAAAATTATCAGTAATATCCCTACTTGGCCCTCCTTCAAGAACACAAGGACGACAATTACTATCACAGTGTATTTTCAATAGAAAAAACCTCTCATTCTCTTAAATAAAAGTAGTATCCCTACTCCTTTTTAAGGATATTTTTCTTTTTAGAAGTATTCTGGTTTTATAAAAAAACCTGAATGTTTAATTGGATTGATGCTAAGGTTTATTTTACCTGTGTTCAGTTGATCGTGATTAAAATAATTATTTAAGTACACTATTTTTAATAGGTGTCAAAGCTAATTTGTCAAATAATAAGCATGGTGAGAAAAATGGAATATATTGAACAAAACCTTCAAAAGATTTATTTAATACGTTTATTAAAAGGAGAGGATATTTTCAATTCAATTGAAACCTTTTGTAAACATGTATCTACAATTAAATCTGGTATGTTACAGGGAATTGGAGCAGTATCCGAAATTATTATTGGATATTATAATGGAATAGAATACCAAAAAGTAAACCTAAGAGAAAATTTAGAAATACTATCTTTAAGTGGTAATATCGTAAGTAATAATATAGGTCATTTTCACGGCATATTTGGAAGATCTGATGGTTCATCTCTTGGGGGACATATTTTTCCTGGATGTATAGTTTCCTTTACCTGTGAAATTATAATATTTGAACTAAATCCTCCAGTTTTTAGAAAAAGGGATGAGGAAATAAAATTAAATTTACTGAATCTACCAAATAAATTAAGATTTAAATAAATGGAAAAGGATTATTATGAAAAAAAGTATTGAATTTGGAAAAGTAGTTGGACCATATAGCCCAGCGATTATTTCTTCGAGTAATAATTTGATTTTTGTGTCAGGGCAAATAGCCTCCGACCTTCAAGCTGATATTAAAACTCAAACAAATCAAATTATGGGAAAAATCAAAGAAATTTTAGCAACCGTTGAAGTTAATATGGATAATATTGTAAAAACTACGATTTTCTTGACTAACATGAGTGATTTTGCTATGGTAAATGAAGAGTATGCTAAATACTTTTCAGAAAAGCCTCCAGCTCGTGCTACTATACAAGTTGCTGGTTTACCTTTAAATGCTAAAATTGAAATAGAAGCAATCGCAGTTAAAACTTAACTTAGATTTTTAAGCTAAGTATTCCACTTGAAGCTGTCCACTTCCCTCTTCAATGCTTTGAGCAAGAGTAACAATGATATAAGGAACCTCACGTTGGGTGAGATAATCTAAAATCATTTCAAATCGTGTGGGATCATAATCAAGAGTAACCTTATCTAAAACGAATAAAGGGTAATCCTCAATGTATTCTTCACGCCCAGCAAGCATAACAATTAAAGAAATGGTGATTCGCTCCGAATCACTTAGAGATTGAATAGGTTGGTCAATAGTAACCCCACTCCGTTTTCTTTTGACAATAAGATTAAATTGAGGATCGATACGAATACTTTCAAAATCTCGATAACTCATTAATTGATAAACTTTCTTTATTTGAGTGTTGAAATTTTCGATTACTCCTAATTTTACCGTATTTTCACGATCTTGTAAATAGGGAAGGAAAACGCTATAGAATTCGTGTTCTGTTTGGATCAATTCTATTTGACTCATACGTTCAGTTTTTTCTTTTATTTGCTTATCAATTTGTTCAATTTTTCCCTCTATTCTCTGGATTTTTGCGTCTAATTGAGTTATTAGTTTGATAGAATCAGCTCGTTCTTGATCAATTGATTTTTCAAGTATTTTAAGTTCAACTTCAGTCTGCTTCAACTCTTTCTCGAGTGATTCTATCTCACTTGTTTTTTCAGAAATATCCCTTTGTAATCTTCTGAGTTCTTGCTTAGATTTATTTATCTTAATTTCATTATCATTCTTAATCTTATGAATTAATCCTTCAGTATCCTCTTTTCGTCTTTCAAGATCATCTATTTCGAACTCAATTTCTCGTAATCGTTTACTTAAATGAGAATCATCGACTAGTAATTTATCTTCACGGGCCTTAGCATGTTTTTCTGTGTAAGGGCGACCACAAATAGTACATTTAGATAAATCTTTCATCGTGTACCGTAAATTAATCCAATTTCGAACCTCTTTTATTGATTTTTCCACTTCATTCTTTTCATTTTTTACCTCTAGGAGGAACCTACGATTTTCCTTAATTCGATCAACGATCTGTGCTATTTCTTGGTCAACTTGTGGATGCTCTTGCATAAAATTTTTTATTTCCTCTTCTAACGCCTTAATTTGATTTTCCGATTCAATAATTCGATCCTTATCTAATTTTATTGTATCATTAGCGTGTTCTATTTTATTACGAAGAGAGAGAACTGTTTTTGATAATTTATGGTATCGTGATTCAATCTCAGAATATGATTGGATCTCTTCTAAATTTATTTCAGGCAGAGTTTCTCGTTCAATTCGTGATTCATCTAAATCATTATTCAACTTGACCTGTTCAATTTTCAAACTTTCAATATCACTTTCATACATTAAATAAATGCGAAGATCCTTTTTTAAATTTGATAAACGATTTTGAACATTTGAAATGAGAAATGAATAATATTTCACGTCAGAGTATTGAGTAAGTAAACTTTCTAATCTCTTTCCACTTGTGATAGCATTTATTAATTCGTTTTGTGGAGTTGCAAGAGTAAATAAGTTAACTTTAGAACCTTCCGGATGAAAAGCAGCTCCCTCAACAATGAGCTTATTTCCCTTTACTGTTAATGTCCTTTTACAACCTATCTTTCCATTTTCCTGTATTTCAACTCCACCTGATAATTTAAATAAATTTATATAGTGCCTTCGTTGCTCTATATCCGATTTAGGCATATTAAGAAGTTCAATACCCTTAACAAATGAAGATTTACCTGTCGCATTAGGAGCTTTTATTAAATTTTTTCCTTTCTTAAAAGTTAAGGTTATATCATCAATTCCACCAATATTATAAAGCTTAACATGAAGCATTATTTCCCAGCTCCTCTCTTCCATTGATTTGCATATTTTTGAAGCATTATTGTAAGAGGGTCAGATTCTTTAATTGAGGAGGAGGAAGGAATAGTACCTAATTCCTTGAGATATCCTATTATTGCAGATTCAGCTGAACTGAAAATCTCTTTCTCTCGAGTTGCTCTATTTTTTCCTGAACTTCCCTCTGAAGCGATTCCTTCTCTGTCTTCAATATCTGGTGCCCTTCTTTTTCTCTGAGCCATGAAGCAATCTCCTTTATTCTAGCATCAATGGTAACTTGTTCAATTCTTAGCGGTTCTGATATGTATACTTCAATGTTTCCTTGCTCTATTTCCATCTCTGCTAAAACTAATGCAATCCCCTTTCCACAATTTTTGACGAGATAAACACTCTCAAGTTTCCCTATAAATAATTCTGGGTATTGTTTCAAGTAACGGCTAAATTTCCGTTTTACATATGTTGATCGCGGATAAACCATAAGCATTACTACGGTCAGAACCACCTATTAATCGATTAATGACTGAAGATATCAAATATATAATAACTATATTTATTTTTAAGGAAAACCTAAAAACTATGTTGATTGATAAAAATGAATCATACCAATTTCGAATTCAAAGCAAAATGTCCAGACTCTAATAAACATGAAGAAATCAGGCACTATCTAGAAATGAAAGGTGCTGAGTTCAAGGGGATAGATCATCAAAGAGATACATATTTTAGAGTTCGAAAAGGACGATTAAAATTAAGAAGAGGAAATATTGAGTCATCTTTAATATACTATGAACGAGAAGATACTAAAGATCCAAAAACATCAAATATTATTCTTTATCCTGTTGATAAAAAGTCACAGGATTCATTAGAGGCATTACTATTGAAAATATTTGATGTTCTTATAATAGTAGAGAAGAAGCGAGAGATTTATTTCCTAGAGAATGTGAAATTCCATATTGATTCAATTGATAATCTAGGACTATTTATTGAAGTTGAGGCTATTGATATTAACGGATCATTGGGAGTCGATAAAATTCGTAATCAATGTTACCAGTATCTAGAATTATTCAATATTGATCCAGCTGATTTAATCAAGGTTTCTTATTCGGATCTATTATTAACAAAGGATTCCATTAATTTACATGAATGATCCTTTGTGTTCTTTGGGAATCCACAGTTTGGACAAAAATTTGGTCGTGTATATACTGCTTTCCCCTTTTTCTTAATTTGTGATATCCGGTGAAGGGGAATATGATCTTCCTGTTGTTTTGCCTGGAATTCTGAAAAAGAAATTTCGATATAATTGGATAATTCACGATATATTAATGAATAATCTTGAGGATTTTCATTTCCATGAATTATTTTCGAGAACCATTCACGGATTTCGCCCTTTTTAGGCATAATTATTCAACAAAAAGGAAATTTTAAATCTTTTTGGAGAATAGAAGGGGATGATGGCAGGTCTTTTCATCCCCTTTGATGTATAGCACTAGCAGTCTTGGGTATTGAAATAAATATAAAAAACTTGATCAAAATAATTAGATTTCAATGTCCTGACCGCTAGACTCAAATGGGATTTTGATATTTATATATGTTCGAGATGAGGCAAACTCACGTATCAATATTTTGATAAATCAGTTATTTGACTTTGTGAAAAATAGAAGGGATTAATTATACCGCATATTTTGATCAAAAATCTGAATAAAAAGATTAAATTTGACACGAAAAGAATGAATTTACTTCAGGTTTTAAATCAGAATAGAAAGAAGCCACTGATCGCATCATTATGCAATGGAAAAGGAATTTGTGGGAAATGTCGTGTAGAGTTCCTAAAACCAGTTGAAATATCTCCTTATACGGAACAAGAAAAAAAAATTATTACGCCTGAAAATCTTGGAAAGATTAGACTAGCTTGTCAAGTAATTCTGAAAAGCAGCGCAGAGCTTTTAATTTTAGATTTGATAAATGAAGAAGATAGTGTATTTAAAATTATCGACAGTTATAAAACTTTTTTGCTTAAGTATCAATTCAATCCACGAATGATACAGATCGAATTTAATTCTTCAATTTATAAGAAAATAGAGAACTTTCATTCTTTTTCTTCAATAAAATTATCGAACGCGATGAAACAAAATATTTTAAACAAATTTAATAGTATTAAAGACAACCAGATAGTAACAAAAAGATTTTTTACAGTTGATCAAGAAGAAAATAAGATAATAAAAATTTCTCAAAGAAAATTCTTTCTTATTGGAGTAGTTATCGATTTAGGTACTACATCAATTGTTTTAACTTTAATTAATTTGGATAATGGTCAAATTCTTAGTTCTGAATCAATTTTAAATCCCCAAATCAAGTATGGAAGAGATATCATCTCTCGAATGACATACTCTATTCTCAGTTTACAACATCAATCAGAATTACAAGATTTAGTGCTTGATGAAATACTGAGAGCAATAAAACTTAATCTTAAAAAGGAAAAGCTTAATCCAAATAACATATTAGAAATAATAGTTGTAGGAAATACTGTAATGCATCATCTCATTAATTCATTTCCGTTATCTAAATTAGCGAAAGCACCATTTTCCCCTGTAACTACAAGTATGATTTCTAAACCACTTGAAAGTTTTAGTGAAAAAAATATATTGATAAATTTTAAGAACTGTGTTATCACATTTCCTCCATTAATAGGAGGATTCATTGGATCAGATGCTGTGGCTGATATTCTGTATCTAGATCTACGAAATCTGGCTGGAACTCATCTTCTAATAGATTTTGGTACAAATTCTGAAATTATTATTGTAAAAAATAGAAAAGTCTATGCTGCATCTGTTGCAGCAGGTGGAGCATTTGAAGGACAGCACATTTCTTGTGGGATGAGAGGAATCAATGGAGCTATTGAAAGGTTTAAAATTCAAAATTCTAAATTTATTTTTCAGACTATTAGTTCCGAGAAACCCAAAGGAATTTGTGGTTCAGGAATTATAGATGTTTTAGCCCAATTATTAATTCATGGTTATTTAGATGGAAGAGGGCGGTTATTTGATCAATCTTCAAATAAGATCGAGAAACTAGTTCTTGTTAAAAAAGAAGACTATTATGTTGAGAAAGATATCTATTTGTCTCGGAAAGACATTGAAGAAATCCAAAAGGCAAAAGCAGCAACAATGGCAGCAATCCGTATTTTATTAGACTATCTTCATATAGAATTAAAGGATTTAACAAATATTCATATCGCTGGAGTGTTTGGCTCAAATCTCGACCTCGGAAATGCTAAGAAAATTGGTTTACTCCCAAATATCATTGATGAAAAAATAATAATTCATGGTAATATTGCTGAAAAAGGTGCTAGGTCTTATTTATTATCAATGGATGCTAGAAAAGAGGCTGAAATTATTGTTCGATGTGTAGAAAAGATTGATCTAACTAATTTCCCAAAGTTCCAAGTTTACTTTTCTGAAGAACTCTTTTTTCCTGATTATAAGGAAGAACTAGGATAAAACATCGATAATTTTAAAGGTTATTCACATTTTTTTCTTGCAATATTAGCTGCAATTAATATTGGATCCCATACAGAGCTAAAAGGAGGAGCATAGGCAAGATCCAATTTTTGAAGAGCATCAATAGTCATTTTGCATGCTAGAGCAGTAGCTAACGTATCTATCTTTTTAGCACCCATGGGACTTGGGGCAGTTATCTCAGCACCAAGTAATCTATGTGTTTTAGTACAGAAAACTAGAAGAACTGACATTTTGGTTGCACCAGGATAATAATGAGCAATTTCGTTATTCTCAATTAAAACAGATTCCGCTTTAAACCCTAATACCTTTGCTTCTTCTAAAGAGATTCCTGTTCTTCCACAATATAAATCTAATACCTTAAATATCGCTGTCCCATACACTCCGCCAAATGGATCTAAGCCAGGAACCCCTGCAATATGTGAGCCTGCTATTCTTCCTTGCTTGTTAGCTGTTGGGGCTAAAGGTATAAAAACTGGTTTTTTTAGAATATTATGATAAGAAGAAGCACAGTCTCCTGCTGCATATACATGAGGAATATTGGTTCGCATAAATTCATCTGTAATTATTGCACCATTAGGTAGTAATTCTAATTGAGAATTCTTGAAAATATCAGTATTTGGGACAACTCCAATCGAAATTTGAACTAGTTCAGTATCAATGCTCTTTCCATCTTTGAAATTAACTTTTATAATTTCTCCTGAGATTTTTTCTAAAAATTTTACCCGTTGATTGAGCTCTAAGTTAATTCCATATTTTTCAGCAACTTTGATGATGTAATTCTGTGATTCTGAATTAAATACAAGCTTTGGACCAATAATCGTAATATTTGAACCCTCTATTCTATTAGCGAGATAAGCTTCTAACATCTCTAAACCAATATATCCACTACCAATAATTACCACAGATGCTATTTTATGTGATTTTAAAAAAGTTTTCAACTGTTCAGCGTCAGAAAGTGTATGTACTTTAAATGCTCTAGGATGGTCAATATCTAATCCTTTTACTAGCTTAGCTCTTGCACCAGTTGCAATTACCAGATAATCGTATTTAGTAAAAAATCTCTTATCCGAATCTTTGTTATAAATCTCACACATTTTTTTCTGAAAATCAACTGCAATTACTTCATGATTAATAAATATAGAAATTTTTCTTTTTTTCTCTAAATCATCCTTTGTAAGAGTTATTAGGTTATCTAGAGATTCAACTTCACCTGAAACATAATATGGAATCCCACAGGCCCCATAAGAAACAAATTTATCCTTTTCATATACACAAATTTCCCAATCTGTATGTTTACGGCGAATTGCACTAGCTGCAGAGAGCGCAGCAGGATTCCCACCTATTAGTAAAACTTTCATTCAATTTACATCCATTAGTTGAAAACGATATTTGTAGGATTAAGCTTATCTTACATTTAAAAATTTCGTTTAAATATTGAATGAGTACTAATATTATACCAAATGGTGAAATTAAATTGAATCTTCAAGAAAAAGTAGCAATTATTACTGGAGCCTCAAAAGGAATTGGAAAAGAAATTAGTTTGAAGTTTGGAGAAAGTAGTATTCAACTTGTATTAGCAGCACGCAATAAAGAATTACTTGCTAACTTAAAAACTGAAATTGAATCAAAATTCTCGACAGAAGTATTAATAGTTCCCACTGATATTACGAAAGAAGATCAAGTCATCAATTTAATCAAAAAAACCATTGAAAAATTCAAAAAGGTGGATATTTTAGTTAATAATGCTGGAGTAGGCCGATTTTCACGAATCGATCAATTTTCCATTGAGGATTATAATTTTATAATGGATGTTAATGTCAAAGGTGTTTTTTTGACTACTAAGTATGTAGTTCCTCACATGATCAAAAAAGAATCAGGACATATAATAAACATAAGCAGTATAGCTGGAAAAAATGGTTTTAAGACAGGCACACTTTACTCAGCATCCAAACATGCCATTCAAGGATTTACATGGTCTTTACGTGAAGATTTGAAGGAATATAAAATTAAAGTGACCACAATCTGCCCTGGTAGTGTTTTAACAGGTTTTGGAGGAAAAGAACAAAATTATGTTGAATGGAGCATACAACCAGAAGATATTGCCCATGCATGTCATTATCTTGTAACTGAATCTGATTATGTAAATACAGCAGAATTAATTATTAAACCGCGATTTAATCCAAGAAGAATCCAATAATTTATAATTCGTCTTTTTTCAATTATATATTTAATGTGCAATATAGTAAATTGTAACTAGATTCGATATTTATTATAGTAATTAGCGAAAAATCAAACTCAAATTCACTTTAAATTGGTTCTAGGATGAAATAGAGACGACGATTGTCTTTCCCTTTATTAAGTAATTTACTAATGGAAATTCGACCGATCTCTTTAAGCGATTTCACATGACAACCACCATCGGGTTGACGATCGAAGTTTTTAATATCAACTATTCTAACATTTTTAATTTGCTTTGGTAACCCCATACTTAGCTTAAGAAGATCGGGATCATTGTCAACTTCAGTACGATCAAGATAGTAAACCTCAACTGGGTAGTCTTTTTGGATAATTTGATTACTTAAATTCACTTGTTCTTCAATTAATGACCGAT
>WOR8_10009745_pt1 | contig 12465 bp, 9 predicted proteins | sample DeeMarSeWOR38_10_FD_19890 | JGI IMG/M metagenome (IMG submission 19890) | reverse complement strand
AAACTTTTTTCTGTATTTCTCCAAGAGGTGAATATTGTGTGGTGATATAGACACCGACGATAAGAAGCAGCGGCCCGAGCGTTAAAATCGCCCAGCAATTGCTTATTCGATGCAGGAAACTTCTGCCTTTGCCGACGTGCCAGATGTGGTTAAATGCTCTTTCTATTGTTGACAGAAGAGAAAGAGAGGCCCAAACAACAATCACGGCGCTAAAGAGAGCGATGGAGCCTTCATTAAATCTGGTGAGGAAACCTCCGACGATGTCGTCGAGATATTCTGTTAGTGCTATTTTTTCTTCCGGCTTTTCGGAGTTTGGGGGATATTCGATAGTTGAGAGTTGAAGCTGCTCATAAATCCTATTTTTAACCTCTTTACCGATACCACTATAACCGGGAAATAACTGAAATATTAAAAGTATCAGGATAGTTAGCGGAACAATACCGAAGATTGTGTGGTATGAAAGGGCGGCGGCCTGCTGGCCTGCGCGGTTTTTAGTCAGCAGCCGCCAACAGTGTGACCATAGTTTAATCTGGAAGACTACAAAGCGGCTGGCTTTGCCAAGCTGGGCGGTAGGTGTGGACAAGAGCTTCTTTAACATCTTTCGGCCCTTTCAACTGCAAATGGTTTCTCAAGCGCCTTTTATTTTGTATGGAGCCCTTCTTATGGACTCCTTCCTTAATGTCGTCATTCAGGGAGGGGTGCCTTTACTCAAACACTTTGTCAAGAAGGAGTTCCACTCCCTTTTTTATTGCTTGATCCTTAAGTAGTTTGCCCCAGTCAAGCTCAGGCTTATCGATAGTACCGGTGAGAGGCAGAGATATTCTGTCGCTGGCTTTATCGCCAACTCTTACTGTTCTTCCACTCATAGTATAAGGAAGGGTAACTGTCATATCCAAACGTTTATCTAACCCGATAACGCCTTTGAAATTGACAGGATTATCACCGACATCAAGTTGCATGTCCCCATATTTAAGCAGGCCATTCTGTAAGACAAAACGTGTTGGATGCATAATACAATCCTGCCCTCGAACATTTCCGCCCACTAACGAAAGTATCTTCCCCAGTAAATCCGAACCTTCCAAGCGAATCTTATCTCCTGAGATTGTGCCAATCACTTCGATGTCATTTTTGTTCACTTTCTCCAGTGGTATCGCAAGTCGCTCACAATGGAAATTTGTCACACCGCTGACATTAACAAGGTTTGCAAATACCGGATTTACATACTTCAAAAGCCTTCTGGCCATCTCTTTATTGATTTGAATATCCTTGGCCATCTGAATCGGTTCTGTCGTTTTCAATAGCGAAGGCTTGTCCTTCAAATTCGCCTCGCTGGCAAATTTGAATTGGCCGTTGTTGACTGTTGTTGAGAATGGAGCTATTTTTAGAAGGCCGTCTTGGATTTGAAAGTCGACATCAGTAGGACCGAAATGCAACCCCATATACTCAGCCTTTGCAAATCCCACATTAGCCTTGGTATTAAGATTCTCCAGCAATTTGTCTTTTTGGTCGGCTGGGTATTCACTATCAAAACTAATAGTATCTTTTCTTTGCCCCTCCAACCTCAAACCCTGCGGCAGGTAAGGGGCGGTGATAGTACTGACAGCCGCCCAGTCATATTCACAATCGACTCGACCCTTAAGTTTGGTTTTGCCGTCTTTGCTGACCTGGCTGAATTCACCCTTATAAATCTTTATCTGTGGACTTATCAATTCCAGTTTTTTTACATTTATGGTTTTTTGTTCGGGATTAACCGCAGCGTCGAAAACGATTGATACCTCGTTAGCCTCAAAAGGTTTCTGCCCCGGATAGTTCACCTTAAGATTGTTAATATCTGTCGCATCAGTAACCACCCTGTATCCCTGCTGTTCGGCAATAATTGAGACTTCGGATTCTGCGACACCGGCTAATTGCATTTCTTTCGGAAAAGACGTGAACATCACCGCAAAGGGTACAGCTTTTTGTAAATCAACTCTTGCAGAAACTGTCAGATCCACGCCTTTTTCGGCCTTTGTATCTAACGGGAATGTACCATCATTTATATCTACCCGGCCGAAACTTGCTGTGGTGTTTAACGACTTGATGTCGACAATACGGCTTTTCCGGTCATAACCGACATCAAAGCCTATATCGACCTGCGGCTCAGAAATACTTGCGCCATCTTTTGAAGTTATGCCAAGATTTTTGATAGTTGATGAGCCGACGGCGGTTATCTGCCGCTTTTTGATGGTTATCGTTCCTTTCTCGACCGCTTGGCCGGCAAACTGATATTTACCCATGTCAAAGAATTGCCCTAACTGCGCCTGCAAAGCGGATAGGTCGGCATCGGCAGTGTAATTAAGCAATTCGCTGGTACCGGAGCAATCGATGTTACCGAATGATGATGCCAAATCCATCTTATCAAAGATTACCTTGTCCTTTTCTGCTGTGATTTCAGCCTCGGCCGTGATAGGTTGCTCAAGAGCTATAGTTTTACCGTCAACTGTTCCTTTCAATGCTTCAAGACTTGCGTTACCGGTAACTTTCCTTTTCCCGGCTTTCGTTGAAGTAGAAACCGCCCCGCTCAGTTTACCGGAGGTTACTTTCATGCCCTCTTTAACACCGAAAGTCTTAGGCATCTGGGAAAAGACCTGGGCTACGTCTAAGTCAAAATTGCCGCTGAGATTTGAATCTGATTTTAGAAACTCGGAGAACGAATCGAATGTGGCGGGGACCATGCCCGTTGCCCGGGCTGTTAACCAGTCAGAGGTAATATCAAGGTTCTCGATATTTATCATTTTCTGTTGACGTTCCAGTTTGGCCTGAACATCCAGGGTGCTTGTTTTCAATCTATCGCCCTTTAGAAACGGACCGGTTATATCAAGTTTCTCGGCTTTGATGTCGGCGTTTAGATTTTCAAGTTTGCCGTCTTTCACTTCACTTTTTACGTCTGCCGACACTTTGCCTTCAGCCTCAAGCTCAACTCCGGCCCACGTAAGAAGCGGCTTTAACGAACCGAGTTCTAAATCATCGACCTTAACAGTCAAATCGCCGCTTGTGCCTTTGAAGGTCCAGCCTATGTCTGCGCCTTGTTTAATTTGACCTTTTGTGCTTATTTTCGAAGTGTGGTCCTGCTTAGGTACAATCATAGCCAAATCAAAGTCGGTTCGCTCGCCCGGTGGACGCAGATTCACCTTTGAACTTATCTGCGTTATCTCAACAGTACCCGCTTGTGGGTCTGTCACTTTCAAACTGCCGTCTTTGACAACCAAGTCGATTTTATTGACAGGCAAGACAATTGGTACTGATTGTTTTTCTGTCGTCGTCTTTTTCTCTGGCTTCTCGGTGTCTTTTGGCCGTCGGGCCTTGAGATTTATCTCCACTCTCGGCTCATCGATTATTGTTTCTCCTAACGACATATCACCGAACAAAATGGAGCCATAGTGAGGTCTTGTGGAGATATGCTTCACCGCAATGGACGTCCTGCCGGAACTGTCGTTAAAACTAACATCTCGGACCTTGATACCTTTCCACCAGCCCATAGATAGACTGGCAAAATTTGCTTTGCCGTCGATGGAATTGTTGATTTTAGCCAGTATTATTTCCCGGCCTTTCCCGGATGACACTAAAACAGGTACAAGAATAACCACAAGCACAATCAAAACAACTATGAATACCGATACGAGCTTTAGTATTCTTTTCTTCTTCTTTTTTTGCGGCGCCTCTTTCAGGTCTTTTGGGGTTTGCATGACCTAATCCCCCTAAAAATTTGTTTCTGAACTAAGAAATGGTTTTAACTATAGAGCACAAGGGCTCAGGAAAACAGGATACTAATGAATTGTACACTTTTGCCAAAGTCAATCGAGCATAATCTCTTCGGATTTCTTTTTGACTACTAAATCAACCTTGTCGACACATTCCCTGGTAATATCGTCGACCTGTTTCTTGCCTTTATCCAGCTCGTCTTCGGTGATAATTTTGTTTTTTTGTTCTTTCTCAAGCTGCTTGTTCGCATCTCTTCTTATGTTACGAATACTGACTTTCGCCTGTTCGCCCATCTGTTTAACCTGGCCAACGAGTTGTGCTCTTCTTTCTTCGCTAAGAGCGGGAATATTGAGCCGGATGAGTTTACCGTCCACAATAGGCGCAATGCTCAAATCGCTGTTTTTGATTGCCTTTTCGATATCTCTGAGCGAAGAAGGGTCGAACGGCTTAATAACGACCATATCTGCTTGTGGCGTTGCCAGTGTCGCCATCTGTTTCAATGGCGTAGGCGTCCCGTAGTAATCAACCTTCATATTCTCAACCAGTCCCGTGGAAGCCCGTCCTGTCCGGACTGCTTTTAATTCATCCTGCAGGAATTCAACCGCCTTTTTCATCTTTGATTCACTATCGGAGACTATCTCTTTTGTAGGCATCTACAACTCCATTTCGTATCGCGTCGCATATTGCGTTGTTCCTCGCAATGCACATCACACATCACCTGCTGCAGATTAGTGTGCCAACCTGCTCGCCGCAAATGGCCTTCGCCATGTTACCTTTTTTGAAAATATTTAAAACTATAATCGGAATATTATTGTCCCTGCTAAGACTTACGGCAGAATGATCCAGTATTCTAAGGTTTTTCTTAAGCACCTCATCGTAGGATAATTCTTCAAACAGCCTGGCTTCCGGATTTTTTTCGGGATCATCGCTATAGACACCATCGACTTTCGTCGCCTTTATCAACAGGTCCGCATCGAGCTCAGCAGCCCTTAAAGCAGCACAGGTATCCGTCGTAAAAAAGGGATTTCCCGTCCCGCCGGCCAATATCGCGATTCTCCCCAGCTCGAGGTGCCGAATTGCGCGTCTGCGGATAAACGGTTCACACATCGCCGCTACCTCTATCGCGCTCAGAACCCTTGTTGGTTGACCTGATTTCTCAAGTGTTTCCTGTAAGGCACAAGCATTTATGATAGTAGCCAACATTCCCATATAATCGGCCGTATTTCTGGGGATATTGCTGGTTTGGGAGAAACTTTCTCCTCTTATAAAATTACCCGCACCCACAACAACTGCCACCTGCGGACCGAGTTTGCATAACTCCGATATCCTTTTGGCCAGAGACTGAAGTGATGGGCCGTCAATACCGAATTCGCCCATCAGCACGCGATTATATTTGCTCTTTGCCATGTACTTGCGACCTCGTATCTCACACATCGGCCGAGGTACGATTCTTAGCCGACTTCAAATCGGACAAATCTTGTTATCTTGGCTTCTCCACCGGCTTCTTTGGCTGCTTCTGTGAGAACCTGTCCAACGGATTTGCTGTTGTCTTTGACAAATTGCTGTTCCAAGAGGCAGTTTTCAGAAAAAAACTTCTTCATTTTGCCTTCCACGATTTTATCTATTATATTTGCAGGCTTATTTTTAACCTGTTCGGCGAAAATAGTTTTTTCCTGTTCGATCATTTCAGGATCAATTCCATCTTTATCCAGAGATAGCGGTTTGGTCGCAGTAATGTGCATCGCTATATCTGATGCTATCTGTTTTAGAACATCTGCTGCCGCGGTAGCCTCATCGCTGGTTTCAATCTGAACCATTGTGCCGACTTTTTCATTGAAGTGAATGTATGTACTTATAAGCCCCGGACCATCGAGCTTGTATCTTGCAAAGTCGCCGACCTGTGTTTTCTCGCCTGTCTTGCTGACAGTTTCAGTCAGGATATTATTGAACTTCTCACCCTCAACTATTGTTTCCAGGACTTTGTCGACACCTTCATCGGCCTCACATGCCAGGGCCGCGTCGGCAAGAGCGCTTGCCGCGGTTACAAAGTCATCGCTCTTGGCTACAAAGTCGGTCTCGCAGCAAAGGGTTGCCATCGCAGCCACTTTGCCGTCTTCACTCACCTTGCTGATAACCGTACCCTCTGTTGTTTCACGCTCGGCACGTTTGGCTAAAGTCGCAAGACCTTTTTTTCTTAGTATCCCCATAGCCTGCTCGACATCGCCGTTTGCTTCCTGCAGGGCTCTTTTACAGTCCATCATCCCCTGGCCGCTCATCTTTCGCAGTTTCATCACCATAGAAGCTGAAATCTCCGTCATCTTAAAATCTCCAATCTTGTATTGCGTTGTTTGTTTACGTCAAACAAAATACTTACAACTCCCTATGGGGTGGACTGCTTTGGTTCTTGCTGCTCAATTTCAACTTTTTGTACCGACTTCGCATTTGTCGGTGTTTCTTCTTTCGTTGGTGTCTGCTCGGCAGCAATAACGGTTTCTGTTTCAGCTTTTTCCGCACGAACCAGGCCCGGCTTTTTAGAGCGGACACGCCTCGGTCGCTGCTTCGGTTCAGGACGAGCTGAAACCATGGTCTTGCCAATCGCCACAGCATCGGCCAGCTCGTTTAGGATCAAATCAATCGCTCGGATTGAGTCATCATTCGCCGGTATCGCCACGTCCACTGTGTCAGGGTCTGAATCCGTATCAAGAAGGCCAACTGTTGAAATCCCCAGCTTTCTGGCCTCACGAAGAGCAATATATTCCTTCCTGGCATCAACCACCACAACGGCACCCGGCAGACGAGACATGTTACGAATGCCATCCAGATTACTCTTTATCTTGCGCATCTCACGCTTCAGTCTCGAGGCCTGCTTTTTACTCTCACTCTCAAGGGTTCCGTCTTCCTGCATGGCCTCCAATTGTTGCAGTCTCTGCAGTCGGGAACGTATAGTTCTAAAGTTCGTGAGCATCCCGCCGAGCCACCGCTCAGAAACGTAGTGCATCCCACACTTGTTTGCAACAGCCTCCACTGCCTTTTGTGCCTGACGCTTTGTGCCTACGAAAACCACATCTTTACCGGACGAAACAACTTCAGCAAGAAGCTTTCGAGCTATCAGAATACCCTTCAAGGTCTTTTTCACATCGATAATATGAATATTACCGCGCTTTGCGAAAATAAACGGGGCCATTTTGGGATTCCATCGGCTTACACTGTGCCCAAAATGCACCCCTGCGTTAATCAGTTCACGAGCCAGTTCTTTAGTCACAAAAACCTCCAAATATTTTATAAAAATTCTCTCATCCGCCACAGACGGACAGCCAAATCACGAAACTTAATGCAAACCGCATAATATGTCAAGAATTTATGTTAAGAATTTTTTGCTAAATCGAATGTTGTAAGATATTTGGGAAATGTTACTTTTTCAGCTTATTCGCAACCGGACGTGCTTTTATGCCTCTCAATATTTGTTTTGGCATTGCGTTTTGCCAGCCGCCGGATACGTCAGGAAGTATACTGAACTATTGAACATAACCGGCCTTCATGGATAAATTAAGGCCAAGTGCAGACTCCGGTACAACCAGTGGATAAACATATCACCCTGATGAAATAACTACAGGCCAAACCGGGGTAATGCACAAATAAAGTCCAGATTTATACAATACTAATCCACTGATTGCTGTTTACGGTCCCCTGTTAGCTCTACTTTTTCCTCCCTTAGTTTACGGGCAGAAACCTCTGATTTGCCTTTTGTCGGAATTTCGACAATTGGAATGGGCGGTTGCTTTTGCCGTTGGGTTTGAGGTAGCTTGGCATTTTCGGGCTCGACGAGGGCAAGAATGGCCTTTTGCACAGCCTCTTCGGCGGGCTCATTCGTCAACGGACGTAAGTATATCGATGACAAAGGGGCACTTTGTTTAGCAAAAACAAGTTTTTCCCGAATCAATTCCAACAGTGCCAGGAACAATCCAATCATCACGGTACGGTTCGGCTTCGACTCAAAGATACCTTTGAAACTCATCGGGCCTTCTTCCTGCAGACGGTGTAAAATCTCTATCTGATACAAATCAATGGGCGTATCGTCCTTGATGTGCCTTATGGCACGATCTGCGCCGGTAGCCTGCATTAGCGAAGCAAAAGCCTCCAGCAAATCCCAGACACTTACATTGTCTATGTCAATCTGAGGCTCAGGATCGGGATTAATACTGTCGATAACGCTGTCGGGACGTGTGAAACGTTCCCTCTGGCTGGCCGCTGCATCGCTGAGAAGATTAGCGGCATCTTTGAATTTTTTATACTCCAGCAACTGCCGGATAAGCTCGGCACGGGGATCGGCCAAATCATCGGCTTGCATCTGTTCAGGTTCCGCTTTGGGCAGGAGCATCGCTGATTTTATCTGCATCAATGTTGCGGCCATTACTAAAAAATCACCCGCTAAATCAATGTCAAGGCTCTTGAGCATTTCAATATAGCGAACGTACTGGTCGGTGATTTTGGCGATGGGAATGTCGTAAATATCGACTTCTTCCTTGCGCACAAGATACAAGAGCAAATCCAAAGGCCCTGCAAATATGTCAAGATTTACGCGATAATCAACCACTTATTGCCCCTGTTCTTCACGAGATTCCAGGATTTCACGCGCCCGCTGCGCGTCTTTTTCCAGAACTTGCAGTTCCGGCCCTGCCACGCCCGATACCGGATATAAATTTGCCGCATTTTCCTCGGTCACTACTGATTTGATTCCATAGTCATCGAGTAATTGTTTCACCATCTCGGCCTCAATATAATCTGCGAACTCCGCTATTGTAACAAGTTTATCCGCCATTGTCAGGCCCCCAAACCCACGGCCTTTCGAGCTTGAGCGAGGGTTTGGGAAGCTACGGCTTGTGCCCGCTCTGCACCATCGGCCAAGACTTTCTTGACGTAATCAATATTGCTTTCAAGCTCGGTCCTTTTCTCCCGGAACGGCTTAAAATAATCCATCAATAGCTCTATGAGGCGTTTTTTAGCCTCGCCATAACCCATACCAACACCGCGGTATCTTTTCTCCCACTCTGCTAACTCTTCGGAAGGGGCGACAAGCTTCAAAAGTGCAAAAACGTTGCATTTATCAGGATCTTTTGGCTCATCAACGGGGGTCGAGTCGGTGACGATGCGCATAACTTTTTTATTGAGGCTGTTTTCCGGCTCAAATATCTCGATGGTATTTCCATAGCTTTTGCTCATTTTTTGGCCGTCAATACCCGGCACAACAGCGACTGACTCGATGATATGTTCACTTGGGACAGTAAAGATTTTGTCATATGTACTATTGAAGCGAATGGCGATATCGCGCGTTATCTCGATATGCTGCTTCTGGTCGGCGCCCACAGGAACCAAATCGGAGTTGTAAATCAAAATGTCAGCCGCCTGAAGAACAGGATATGCAAAAAGGCCGTGATTGGGACTTAATCCCTGAGCAACCTTGTCTTTATAGCTCGTGCAACGCTGCAAAAGCCCCATTGGAGTAACGCAGGAAAGCAGCCATGTCAATTCGGTCACCTCTGGAACATCGGACTGCCTCCAGAAAACGGTTTTTTCCGTATCAAGGCCCAGGGCCAGATAATCCATTGTAACATCAAGCGTATGTTTAGACACCTCTGCCGGTGTCGGATTGCTCGTAAGAGCATGGTAATCCGCTATAAAATAAAAGCAATCGTGCTCTGATTGTAGTTGGATATGTTGGCGCATCGCACCAAAGTAATTGCCTATGTGCAGGCTTCCGGACGGTTGTATGCCTGAAAGAACCCTCAATTTAATCTCCTAATATCAAAAAAACAAAAATATTACAGAAAACTCACCTAAAGATAACAGCATTAGAGGCAAATGTCAAAGATTTTGTACGTGGATTTGCCCTTGGCATGAGGGAAACTTCCACTTTGAATCTCCCAGTGCCATGACTCGAAAATTTTATTACCTCATTGTTGATTATGGATAGATGGGGAGCACGCCCTGCGCGATAGAGAAATTATGGACTAAACTAAGTTAAAATCTATATGTGAACCTTGCGCAAAGTGGACATGCTCAAAGTCATCATTTTATCCAAACACCTTGAGAGTGCCCCCAAATGCTCCTCTCCGCGCTTGGGAAGACTCCTATTTCGCTATAAATCGCAAAATAGCACCAGCGTCCCTGAAGAAATGTCGGCACAGCTTAAGCTCTGCCGATCGACTTCAGGTACCTCTTTGACTTGCGAAGTCCCATTCTGGACGCTTTCTTTTTCACCGCATCTGTCTTGCGACCGAGCTTTTTAGCTATCCTGGAAGTGGGATTGGTCGGGAAAAGCTTCTTCAACAGGTTGACATCGGCTTTGGACCAGAGGCCCCTTTCTTTACGGCCTTTTTCTTCTTCGTAACTTTTCTCTTCTTAGCCATTTTATGCTTCCTTTCGCTAAATGACATTCAGATAAGTTTTTCCTTGGTCTCTTGGCACTGTAAGTATCTCAACTACAATGTATGACCGATATTTCACAGTGTCAAGGTTTTTCAACAATTTTTACACAGAAAATGTAAATAATTAGTGTGTCTCCGGGACACCCCTTCCGGCCAAAATCTTCATTCACCGGCCACTTTACACAGGGATGTTTCCGGGTATACTTTATTGTTGCTATGGCAAATATTGGGACAAAATCGGTTGGCATTGTACAGACTCAAACGATACGCATCGTGGAGCCCTCACAGCCTCTGACCCTGGAATGCGGCAAGAAATTAGCGCCGATTGATGTAGCATACGGCGGCAACGCCCACGTGGCCGGTTACAACAGCCCTGATGACAAGAAACCCGGCTGGTGGGACGTTATGGTCGGACCGGGAAAGGGTATCGACACAAACCAGTATTATGTCATTTGTTCAAATTTCCTGGGTGGATGCAGCGGCACCACGGGGCCGAGTTCGATTAATCCTGCAACAGGCAAACCATACGCCCTTGACTTTCCCATTATAACAATCGCCGATATGGTCAGGGTACAAAAAATGCTCCTCGATAAGCTCGGCATAAAAAAACTCTTGGCTGTTATTGGGGGGTCAATCGGGGGAATGCAGGTCTTGAAGTGGGCGATTGAATATCCCGATTTTGTTAAAACCGCCCTGCCAATCGCCACAACCACCCATCTTGGAGCTCAGTCGATTGCATTTGATGCAGTAGGCAGAAATGCAATACTGGCAGACGGAAACTTTGCCAACGGCCAATACCAGGACAAAAAAGGCCCACATAAAGGATTGGCAATTGCCCGAATGATTGGACATATTACCTATCTTTCAGAACAGGGTATGCGTCAGAAGTTCGGCCGCGAACTCAGGAATGCCGAACAATACAGTTACGATTTCAGCTCCGAGTTTGCCGTGGAGACATACCTGGACTATCAGGGACAAACATTCGTGGAAAGATTCGACGCAAATAGCTATCTGTACATTACCAAGGCGGCCGACTATTTCGACCTGAAAAAAGAGTACGGTTCATTACAAAAGGCGTTTGAAAATGTCAAATCCAAATTCCTTGTAGTAAGTTTCGCCAGTGACTGGCTTTTCACGCCCGAGCAATCCAGGGCGATAGTTGATGCACTGGCCGTCAATCGCAAGGATGTAAGCTATTTCAATATCGAATCTTCCTACGGCCACGATGCGTTTTTACTGGAATCCTCTGCTCTGGGGACCTTTTTCTGCTGTTTCCTGAAAGCAGCTTCACGCTCCGTCGGGGAAAAACTGTCGTGTTCTTGTATTACCCGTAGCATACCCGCGCTCAACCAGACCGACCAAGCACATTGGGCCCGCGCCGATTACGAGCTGATTGAATCTCTTATTGAACCAAACAGCACCGTACTCGACGTGGGATGTGGAGACGGACAACTCCTCGCCCATTTAATCCGCGATAAAAACGTCAAAGGCAAAGGTATCGAACTCAACCAGGATCTCGTCCTGGATTGTATCTGCAGGCGATTGCCTGTCATCCAACAGGATGTTGAGCAGGGGCTCAGCTATTACGCAGACAAGACGTTCGACTACGTCATACTCTCCCAGACAGTGCAAACCCTCAAGGAACCACAGAAGGTCTTTGAGGAACTACTTCGAGTAGGCAAGAAAGTAATAGTCAGCTTTCCAAACTTCGCCCACTGGCAGTGCAGAATGCAGTTGTTCTTCCGCGGCACAGCTCCGGTAACAAAGCAGTTGCCGTTCGGTTGGCACGACTCGCCGAACATACACTTTTTATCGCTGAAGGATTTCGACAGGTTCTGCAAAAAACTGGGAATTAATGTAGAAAGGAAAATTCCATTGGCTAAAACACGTTTTAGCCCCGTAAAATTAGCGCCTAACCTGCTCGCAGATCAGGCTATTTATGTAACGAGCAAAGAATAATTCTCGGCCCCGGATGCGTGACCTGGAACACGTGCCGGCGATTGTCAGGAGGAAAAAATGGAACAAATTGAGCGCATAGGAGTATCGCTGGATAAGAAGCTGCTTTCGAAGTTCGACAAACTGATTGCCAAAAAAGGTTATCCGAACCGCTCTGAGGCAATACGAGATCTTATACGCCGACAGCTAAGTAGTGATCAACTCAGCGACCCGAAAGCCCAGGCGGTCGGCGCGGTTTTCCTGGTCTATGACCACCATGCAACAATGGTTCCCCAGAAGCTGATAGACCTACAGCATTCGCATCTGCTCCACGCAATCTCATCTCTGCACGTGCATCTCGATG
>WOR8_10005294_pt1 | contig 12465 bp, 9 predicted proteins | sample DeeMarSeWOR38_10_FD_19890 | JGI IMG/M metagenome (IMG submission 19890) | reverse complement strand
TAAAAGCGACTTCGCTGTACAAAATTCAATGGAAAGAGCGAGTGCAAATAGCTGGACAGATATCAGAGCTTGAAGAAGACTTTTACCCTAAACTCCGGCGTTACCTTGCGGACATTAAAGCTGAAATAGCGAAACAGCCGGAGAAAGCGCAAGAATACGAGAAAACCAAGCATTCAGCATGGGATATCGTGAATTCTAGGTTAAAGAAGATAATTGCTTTGTCCTCAGGTCCAACTCAAACTGGGCAGATACAGAAAAAACTTACATGCGAGGAGAGATTCATTTACGAGCAGCTCGTTAAGATAATCAGCCAGTGGAAAGCGCAAATACTTGACTTTGAAGGAGAACGATAAAAAAGAATGGCTCGAGAGTTAACAACAGTAGACCCTCAAGAACGCTTCCTTGAATTCTTCAAAAAGGAAAAGTACCGTCAGAAAATTTCGCAGATGGCAATAACTGGCAGAGAATCAATAAACGTTGAGTTTGAGGAACTCTTCGGATTTGACCAAAGACTCGCAGAAAGACTGATGGAAAAGCCAGAAGATTTTCTGCAACACGCGAGTAACGCAGCCTATGCCCAACTCGGAATTGAAGACGCGGAATATGCTGGAAAAATTGAGAAAGTAACCGTTAGAATCATAAACCTGCTGGGTAAAGAGCAGCTGCGAAAACTCGGCTCAAAGCAAATGGGAAAACTAGTTATGGTTGAGGGCATTGTCGTCCGAGCCACTCCAGTGCGCCCTATGGTTATGAATGCTGCCTTCAGATGCAAACGATGCGGAACAGTAAACCATATAGAACAAACGGGTCAATTCTTGAAGGCGCCCCCCGTCTGCCCCAGTCCAGATTGCGGAAGAGATGGTCCTTTCGAATTCGTCCAAGACGAATCCACATTCATAGATTCACAAGATCTGCGGCTTCAAGAAAGACCTGAAGACTTGCCGCCTGGTCAGCTTCCGCGCACGTTAAACGTAAAGCTTGTTGGAAGCGAAATAGTTGACATTGCCAGACCAGGAGACCACGTTTCAATAGTTGGAATAGTTCAAGCGTTCGCGCCTTCGCGCCCTGGAATAGGTAAACTGCGCATTTTCATTTTGCATCTAGACGCTAATTCAATAGAAGTGTTGGGCAAAGAGCCAGAGTCGAGGCTTCCATCGCAAGAAGAGGAAGAGAAAATTCTGGCACTTGCAAAAGACCCGAAAGTTCACAAGAAGATAATAAGTTCGATAGCGCCCTCAATCTACGGTTATGATCACATTAAGGAAGCTATTATGTATCTTCTTTTTGGAGGGGTACCAAAAAATCTACCGGACATAACCGTGAGAGGGGAAATGAACGCGCTCTTAATCGGCGATCCCGGTACTGCAAAATCTCAGCTTTTGCAGTACGTGGCAAAAATAGCGCCACGTGGTTTGTATACGTCAGGGCGTGGAACAACCGCGGCGGGTTTAACTGCAGCCGTAATACGGGAGAAAGGAGGTAGCATGAGTTTAGAAGCAGGGGCATTAGTTTTAGCTGACAAGGGAATAGCGTGTATCGACGAAATGGATAAAATGCGCCCTGAAGACCGCGTTGCGATACATGAAGCCATGGAGCAACATACTGTTTCCGTCGCAAAAGGTGGAATAGTCGCTACTTTAAATGCCCGAACCGCCTTGCTTGCAGCAGCCAACCCAGCTTTAGGCAGATATGAACCGCATCGAACCGTTGCTGAGAACATATCTCTTCCTGTAACAATCCTGTCTCGATTTGACCTGATTTTCGTGTTGAGAGATGTGCCAGACAGAGAAGCTGATGCAAAAATGTCGAAGCACATTCTTGAAATTCACAGGAGAGGATCAAGCCCTGTAGAGGCACAAATAGAGGCAGACCTGATGCGGAAATACGTGAGCTATGCAAAAACAATTAAGCCGGTTCTAGGCAAGGAGTCACTGAAGCATCTCAGCGAGTTTTATTTGGCGATGCGTTCGGCAAGCGAAGCTGAAGGTTCGCCGGTGGCAATTACTGCGCGGCAACTTGAGTCACTCGTTCGTATAGCTGAAGCGAGAGCCCGAGTAGCACTCAGGAAAGAAGTTACAGCCGAGGACGCAGAAGCGGCGATAGCGATTATGAAAAGGTCTTTGGAAGAAGTTGGAATAGACTTGGCTTCGTACAAAGTGGATATTGATCTAATAATGATAGGGAGACCCAAGAGCGTTAGAGACAAGATGCAGATAATTCTGTCGGTGCTGATTGAAATGGAAAAAGAAACGGGTATGGTTGAAAAGGCAGCGCTCGTGAGCGAGTTAGAGTCAAAGCATAAAATTGCAAGAGCTGAAACGGAACGCATGATCTGGCAGCTATTGCGCGAGGGCACGATCTACGAGCATCGAGAAGGTTATTTAAAGAAAACGTGAGAACAGCGAAGAAAAATGAAAACGACAATGGTTGTTGCAGGGACAAGGCCAGAAATAATAAAGATGGCACCAATCGTTAGAGCACTGCGGAAAAACAAAATTCCAACAATTTTTGTCCATTGCGGTCAGCACTACGACTACAACATGTCGCGCCAGTTCATTGAAGATCTTGAGCTGCCATCGCCGGATTACGCGTACAAAATTAGAGCCCATTCGCCAGGCTCACAGACGGCGCAGATCATAAAGTATATGGATAAAGTGCTCAAGGAAACCTTACCTGCTGTCGTATTAGTTGAAGGTGACACAAACAGTGTACTTGCAGCAGCAGTAGCCGCGAACAAACGAGATATAGCTGTCGGTCATGTAGAGGCTGGTTTGAGAAGTTTTGACCTCCGCATGCCAGAAGAACATAATAGACGACTGACAGACCATTTATCAACGTTTCTGTTTGCTCCCACTGAAAGAGCTAAGGCCAACTTGAAAAGCGAAAGCGTTTGGGGCAAAATCTACGTCACTGGAAACACCGCTATAGACGCTGTGATTCAGCACTTGCCAATGGCAGAAAGAAAATCAAAGATACTGAAGAAAATTCCTTTTGAAAAGTTTGTTTTAGCAACAGCGCATAGGGCAGAAAACGTGGATGACAAGGCTGTTCTAAAGACTCTCATTGAAGTTATTGCTAGTTCACCTGTTCCTGTTGTTTACCCTATGCATCCACGCACTAAAAAGAGACTGCGCCAGAACAATATGTACAAGAAGATCAGTAAAGCCGAAAACGTTCATATTCTCCCGCCTCTTGGTTACTTGGACTTTCTGGTGCTAATGAAAAAGAGCGAGTTGATAATAACTGATTCAGGTGGAATCCAAGAAGAAGCCACAGCCCCATCCATTAGGAAACCTGTGTTAGTTATTCGCCTCTCAACCGAAAGACCGGAAGCGGTAGAAACTGGATTTGCCCAGGTTGTTGGACTTGAGAAAAACGAGATTCTAGCATTAATGAAAAAATCCTTGACAAGGCGGAAAGAATTACCGCGTACATCTCCTTTTGGAGATGGAACTGCAGCGGATAAAATCGTAGAGATAATTCAGAAAGAATGCTATTCTGTTTAGGAAATGTAGGTGGTTTTCTTGTCTTCTTCTTTGCGTGTTTCTTCGGCTTGCAATGCTCTTTTTTCTTCAATCTCTTGTAAACGCGTCACCATTGTTTCCGCTTTAGCAATCTCTTCGTTTAAACCAGTCAGATCTACTTCAAAATTGAATGTTGTTTTCAAAACTTCCAAAACGCTTCTTGCGGCCAAGGGATCAGGCAGATAACCACGCGTTTCTCCCAAAAGGCAAAGTGCATCAATCTTCCTGAAACGGGCTAAGCCAAGTATCAGTCCTGCAGTCCCAACTATAGGGCTTCCCGAACTGCCCACAACTGCCCCTGCAGCTAGAGTTTTGTCTAAAAGCTCTTGGGCTGTAGCTGCTGCAAAAACGGTAGGTTTTTTTTCCGTCTCCATTCGGTAACCGCCAATGGTCACAATGGTCTTTACCTTGTAGTTCTGAGAGAAATCAAGCATACGGTCAGCAATTTCATATTGACCTTCGATGGTTTGTGATTGGCTATCCCCAGTGAACAGTATCAAATCGTTAGGTCCGTTTTCATTTTTCCAAAAATAGAACGCTCCTCGCAAGAGACGAACGTTGCCTTTTTTGTTCACCAGCACGAAGTATGGGAAATGCGGAGAGTAAAGATGCGCAAACTTTCTAGCATTTAATTTCTTGATTAAATAGCGTATGGCGATTTTGCCGACGAGCCCCAAGCCTGGAAGCCCTTCCACCAGAATGGGATTGTTGGGTTTGACTTGGGTGAACTCCTTGATGTAAGTGTCTTTCACTCTGACGCAGTCTCCTTTTTCATAGCCATCCTGTATTTGAGGTATTTATCATCAGGGGAAAATTTTGCTGGATGAGGTATTCGGACGTTCCCAGCGCAGTAAGGGCATCTATTCGTCTTTAAGGTGTATCTTCCACATTGCTCACATTTCCTTAAAAGCCAGTGCATTACTTCTCCCTTCTAAAGGTACCCTGACCACCAGCCTTACCGATGTTCGTAATCACGCTTTGAGAGACTTTCTGCAGAACTTCCTCCGCCCGCTTATAGTTTTCCGCTGATACTTCCACGCTGTATTTTGGGGCAGCTACAACGTAGAATCGAATTCCAGTGTCCTTTGCTTTTTCCGTTTTTTTGGCGTTAAGGAACGCGTCTTTGATTATTCTAACTCCGTTAGGTGCTAAGCAACGAATTTCAAGCGTGCCTTTCACCTTCACCATCTTCACGCGGATTCGTTCTTCCGCTACGTCAACAAAGGCTTTGGCGAGGCTTTCAGGAACGCCCAGCTCTGTCAGAACTTCAGAGCCTTCTGTAGCTATTTTTTCGAAGCCCTCGTACAATCCATACTTTTCTTCCAAGAGAGCGCCTGCTTTCTCATAAACTTCTTCATCAGGCAAACCAATTTTTTCTGCAACTCCGCGAAGCAGGGCTTCGGCTTTTCGATCTTGCTTCCATTGGCGTATTTTTTCGATTTTAGCTCTTTTGGTGACGCGCCTGAGGGACAGATCTATGTGTCCTTTTTCCAGATTTACGCGAGTAACTTTCAGCACTACTTTTTGTCCTTCGCGCACGAAATCGCGTATGTTTCTTATCCAAGATGAGGATATTTCGGAAACGTGGAGCAATCCTCGTTTGTTGTATTCGTCAAGATTGACGTAGGCGCCGTAGTCGGCAACGTTTTCTACTGTGGCTATTACTAAATCTCCGACTTCGGGCCATTGAGGCTTGCGCTCACCCATTTAGATATACACCTTATTCGAAGGCAGTTAGTATTTCGCCTTTAATTTTAGCTTTGCCGCCTGCTGGTTCTGCTAATATCTCGCCACAGACGTTGCAGGTTACTTTGTTTGTCGCGTGGCTATAAAGTAGTTGCTCGTTTCCGCATTTTAGACACTTAACGCGTACGAATTTGCTTTTGGGTTTGGGTATGAGTTTATTCCATTCTGACATGATGTGTCACCTTTATGTTATGGCCAGTTTTCGCAGGCGTATACCGTCTTTGTGGTACATGTAACCGCATTTTTTGCATTTAAGCCTCAGGGTTTGTTTCTTGGTGGTTTTAGCGAATTCGCGTTGAAGCGGGTATTTCTGTCCGCCGTAGCCTTTCTTTTCTCGTTTGTGGTGGCGTTCACCTTTAGCTAGGGCTCTTCGTTTTCCCGCCTTGTAGAGGCTTACAGTGTGAATTTCATGATTTTTGCACTTTGGACAGTACGTGCGGATTTGTTTGGGAACGTTCATGCTTTGTCACTTTGGCTTTGCAATACAGAAAACACTCATACTCTTATACTTTTTCCGCTTTGAAGCTGATTCTCTAGCGAAAACACCAAGTTACGCTCTCTTTGTTAGATAGGTTCAACTTTGGCATGACAGATTCCTAGTGTTGAAAAGCGCGGAATAGATAGTTCGATTAGGTGCCTTCATGTTATTCCTTATAGATGTTAGATTTAATTGGCAAGAAATGTGATTAGCCGATTCGCAGGAGAAAATACAGGCTATTTATGGGAGGATTTTGAATCGAAATAAAAAAAGTTGGGGGATTTCTTGCTTTTTGAATTAGCAAGATTTAGTTATGGTTGGAAAACTGAATCAGCAAGATCTGGATTCAAAGCGATGTTAGAGATAGTGAACCCGTCCCCTTGATAATTTCCAGTTCCCGTCCAATCTGCAAGAGCATCAATATAGCTGTCTAGTGCTACTTTTCCGATTAACGGGCTACTCCAATAATCTGCTTCGAAAGTAGCAGAAACGTCCATCCAGTCACCGCCAAAATTAGCCCACGCTGTTTGTGCAGTTTGATTCATTAAGTAGACAAACGTATTGCCTTGAGCATCTGTCTGATCCACGCGTAATAGTACATTAGAAGTTCCTAAATTCTTAGCCGTAAATTTGTCTGTTTCTTCAGCAAGGGCTACATCAAACGATATGCTGGTTGCATCCCCAACGTTTGGAGTTGGAGTTGGGGTTGGAGTTGGTTCCCCGCCGTCTCCGCTAGTCCACATGTAATAGGCTACAACTCCAACTACGACTACAGCAATAACGATTATGGCCACGGTTACTAACATCGATATACCTTTTTTGTTCACTCGAGTCCCCTCATTTTTTTAAGTGTTGTCTTGTATGCAGATAAGACAATTTAACATTTGTGTTTGCACTGAATCAAAGGTTTTAGGCGAAAAATCGCCAGAAAAAATTCTCAGGCAACTATGGAACCTCAACCATCTCAGCCAAACCTCTCTTTACCAAAATCTTCGCGTTCTCAACAGGCACTGACCCCACATCTTCAGCCAAGAAAGGTCCATAAGTCTTCATGTCCACACCCACAACCGCTGGAATAGACTTCAAAAACCTTAAGGCAACCCTCTTGTGAGCTTTAAGTTCAGTCGGCACGGCTACTTCCGAAACCTGTCCCTGCACAAGTTTCTTGGCAAAATTTTGATAATTTTCAACGAAAGAAAGAAACATCGTGCACAACGCGGTCTCTTCAGCTGCCAACAAATCTGAAGGCACTTTCGGACTCTCAGTGAGCAACTTGACCAGTTTTGTGTACCTTACCCGTAACAACTCGCCAACAATACGCTTTACATGCGCCATCTCACGCTCAAGAAGTCCCGCCTTCAAAGCCTTCTTTTCAAGCATTCTTTGCTCTTCCTTAATCTGCCGCAGGTATTCTGCGACGCGGGCGTAAAAATCAGGAGATAATCTTCCTAGCTTATGATTCTCCACCTCGAACCGCCAAGCATCAAAAAGTTCATCATACATGTTTAGTTCGCCACCTCAGCTCTTCCCTTGCAGATCAGCAAAACAGCAGCGGCTGTCGGAATCTCAACTGTTTGCTGCTCATAAGGCCCCAATATGCTTCCGCCCAACCTAAATTCTGGCACATCAGATACAAACACTTTCACCGAACCTTCTTTAAAAGCTACTGCTTCCTTGAACGGGTCGAAATCAGCGAGATTGCTCGTCGGAAACTTGGCTTTCTTCAAACCCGTTTTACCGTGAAGAGTGCCGTTCATTCTGATCAAGCGATGAGTGTCCGTGGTGACAACCGTGTCAATCTTGGCTGATTCAAGATCTTTTGTGTATTCAGCTAATTTTTTCCACGTTTGAACCCCGACGCCTTTGACACTATCCCAGAAACCGTCTTCTATGCACCGTTTTAAAATTATTTCTTTGTTACTCAGTATAAGGTAAATAGTATTTTTGCTTAGCCCAATATTTTTCAGATCTATTTCCGCAGCAGATATGATGAAATTTCGCATTCCCTGTTTTATGCGCTTGTTCCAAGCGAAATCACTCAAGAAAAACTTTTCAGATGCCTCTTTTCTTCCACGGGTCGCTATAGTTAAGCCTAATCCAGTGACGTAATCAACTATCTCCTTTCGACCCATGGTGTCTAACGACTTGACAGCGTCATTCTCAACATGAACGTGGTATCCTCTGTGACCAGAGAAGAAAACGTGCATTTCTTCATTCGAAAAACCGAAATCGCTTCGCAATATATCGATTAGTTTTGTAGTTTCTTCTTTAGCAGAGCCCAAGCATTGTTCACACACCCAAGTTTTGGTGTCAAATTTTTCACCACGACATGTAGAACAGTGCTTAGGAGGCTCTCCCTTATCGGTAAGACCACATTTTTTGCAGGTCCATTCATTATGGATTTTATTACATGACGTGGAAATGTGGTCAGCGTCTATGTCAAATACAAGGTCAGCGCCAAGCCAGCCCTTCTTATCCATTTCATCAGCATCAGGTTTTTCGTAATAGGCACATGAGCGGTAAACATCCGAAGGAACAGTCTCTCTGAGAAGTGCCCGAAGATCTTCGATGTGTTCCCGGGCTTTGTGCCGCTGCATTATCCCTTGTTTAAAGAGGAGAAAGCCGAGTTCTCTTTGGCGAAGCGAAGTGGGAGGGGAAATTTCTGTGGAGGGGTCATTGTAGAAATCAGAGAATTTTTCATAAACGAAATTTCTGGAAGACACGTTCATCCTCGTCGCTACCCCCTGCTTATCGGTTAGATGATGTTACGTTCTCAAATTTAACCATTAACTGTTCGGGTTTTCGAGATTGCTGAAAGGATTAAAGTCCTAATACTCGCTGCCAACCATCCAGAATATGCATGGGATTAAATGAAATTCCACCAAAAGAAAGCACAGCCATAATGAAAAGCAACCAGAGCATCGTAACTTCCATATCTCTTTTTTGCTGAGGAATTAAGGCGTACCCAAAGAAGAAAGGCAAGTACCACATTTGGAAAAACGGCATCGTAAACATAGATAACAGTATAAAAACTGCAGAAAAAGAAATCACAGGGTTTCTCTTTTGCATGTAGACTGCAAACAGTAGAGTAACTGCCAGAGTCGATAATACTGCAAACGCCTGCGTCTCCCAAGTTATCTGAGCATGAGAGCTGAAAGCGTTAACTCCATTCATCATAAACTCTGGTTTTGTTTCCATCAAATAAGGCGCGCTTGCAACAGCGGTAAACCCGGCGACTCCAGTAAGAAAAGCACCTGCAATTATCGCTTTGTTTCTAATTATACTGGAGAGCCTATGCTGCTCAAAGAGCTTCAGCACGCCTATTATTATGAGAGGCAGCAAGAATATGACTGCGTGGTACTTCAAAAACACAGAGACTGCCATAAAAAAGAGAAAATAGTCAAACCGCTCGTTCAGGTACATTTCTATTGCGATTAAGGCTAGAAGGAACGGTACGGCATCATACATGCCATTAGCCGCGTAAACTATTAGCGGTATGTACATAGCATATACACCTAGCAACTTTAAAAACGGAAACATTTTCTGCGTCCAAAAGCGCTCAAGAAAATAATACAAGCTAACGTGAGCAAACAAAAGGAAAACAGCTATTTCCATTTTGAAGACGAAAACCTGAGTGACGCCGTTCTGCAGCAGAAAACCGAATGGAAGGAATAATAAAATGCTGCCCAAAGGGTAGATATGCGCCATCTGGGGCCAAGTTACAAACTTGTAGTAGGAGTTATCGTTGCTGGATAATTGTCCCAGAGGAGTATCGAAAATGGAAAAACCAACTTTTGTGAATAAGGTTGAGGAGTATGAGTGCCTCGCGTGGTCTGTATACCAATTTTCGAAAGACGCAAAAGGGTTATTGTTCACCAATAGAAGGAAAAACCAGAAAGCTAAAGACAAAACTATTAAAATCATCAACACTCGACGACCTTTCTGATTTAAAAACCTCTTTTTGTGTTCTTCCATCTTAGGCAGTGAGACGTGGTGGAGTGCGGGCTTCAGTAACAGCAACATTATCGAGCCTAAACTAATGAAGAATAGGATTTTCGCTGGAGTGGTAAGCCATGAAAAAGGAAACAGAATTTTGGGTTTCTGAATGGAAACTTCTAGTTGAATTTCAATCTCGGTACTATAGTCTGAAAAGAAAACTACTTCGTAATATTCAGAGTTTGCACTGAATGAGTGCTCTATGTCTGCCGTTGATACGGTAGAATAGGAGGTACCGTTGTAGGTCTCTAATGAAAAGTTAAAAACGGAATTGGAGGGATTGTGGATGCTGATTGAAATGTTCTCGCCGCCTCGAAAAGAACCTAAACCATCTCTTCGCATTTCCAACGGCGATAATACAAAAGAAATATCGGTTACATTTGTTACTTTTTCATCAGTAGATTCTGGATACAGGCTTGCAGTCGCAATGACTACACTTAGGACTAGCATCAACATAAAGCCGAAAAATAAGATTCTTGACGTCGCAAGCTCTTTCATCACTTCTTCCTCTAGCTGTGGAGATATACCGTTGCAGTATTCGAAAGCATATGTATAGTTGCTTTATTTTAATTTCCGTATAATGCTAGTTTTAGAACGAGCGCCAAGCAGCCCTAAGGACTCGTGGCTGATTTTTTTAAAGTTTTGGTTACTATTCCGCGCGTTGCTGTTTTGAAAGTGTAGGACAAGTAACCTTGAATTTCTGCCAAAGAAAGTTTTGACTTTCCAAGTTTTCTGTTGACAAACAATATTGGAACTTCTTTGATACTGAAACCTCTTGAGAGAGCTAGCCTTATAGTTTCGATTTGAATTTCGTAGGTTTGGCTGTGCAAACTTGCAATAGCCAATTTTAGAAAATTGGTGGAATAGCAACGAAACCCGCTTGTGCAATCACGAAGCTTAAAACCCATCAAGAACTTAGCCACGAGGTTTGCGGCTCGACTGATCATTTTTCTTGTGAACGGCCACCCAGCTATTTGACCGCCTCTGCAATATCTGCTGCCTATGACTATGCCACAGCCACTTTGCATGCTTGATAGCAGTCTAGGCATTGCTTCTGGGTTATGTGAATAATCGGCGTCCATTGTCACAATAAATTTCGGTGGAAACTTTAAGGACAAGAAGATTTTGAAGCCTTCTGTTATAGCTGTTCCTAATCCGCTTTTTTTGGGTCTGACACAGAGAGAGATGTTGCCGTATTTTCTCTGCAGATCTTTCACAACCTCCGCTGTCTTGTCAGGGCTAGAATCGTCTATAACTAGGATTGAAGTTTTCAACTGAAGATTTTCGATATCTTCAATAAGGTTTGCTATGTTTTCTGCTTCCCGGTAAGTGGGCAGAATCACACCGACATCTGAGGTGGCCTTTAAGGCGCCTGTTAATTGAGAGTACATGAAAGCCGCCTAGCTCATAAGGAGTAGTTGCATTTTGTTAATAAGTTTTAACAAGAAAAACAACCGCGCTTTCAATTGACCCCCTTTTACGTTTCAATTTACGTTTATAACAAACTAAGGGGTTGCGGGCACCAAGACATGAATCATTATTGGTTTTCACACAAACGCCGTGAGTCTTCTTAATATGTATTAGCAGACGATTTTACTCACCTATCCTTTATGTAGCGCGTGCGCGAGGGCTTCCTTGGATTGGCTATGTATTCTTCTTGAGCGTGTGTCGGCTTTGCGTACCGATTTAGTGTCAGCGGGGATTTTCTCGGAACGTCATGAGTTTTGGCGTTTGTTTTGATATTGTTTTGTTGAGTTTGTGATTTGAGCGAGCGCGAACGAAGTGAGAGCGAGTGATATTGCTTTCTTTATGTCTCGATTAGAAAGAATTGTTTTAATAGCGAGGACGGTCTTTTTGCTTTCTGACTAAGGGTAAACCTCTTTTTCTAAGATGATATGACAAAGGATTTCGTATTGTCTGGCATATTGGGTTGTTTGCGCCTGGGCAAATGTTATGGGTTTGGAGTGAAGAACAGTTATAAGGCATGTATGGTTCTTTTCCCATTCTTACGCCAGAAAGGTGTTCTACTTGATATCGTGTCTTGTCCTCCTTAAAATCAGAGACGTTTGAAAACATCTTTACGATTGTATCCACGCCGATTCCTTGACGCAGAAGATAAGTCACTAAAGTGAATCTTTCAACGTGGGATAAATGTTGTCCTTCGGAAGTTCTTTTCATCAGAGCTGTTATGCAAGGAGGATAATCGGACTCTTGAGCTTTAATTACTTGGATAATCTCCTCAAACTGCGGTTTTCTTTTCAGGAAGTCTGCTTTCAATTCAGCTATGTCATGTTGAATTTGTTCTGGAACTTTTCCAAGTTCCTGCTTAGCACTTTTCTCTATCTGATTCTTAACGTCTTCTTGAAGAAGGCGCGCCAACTCGCGAGGTGATACTTGTACTAACCCTTTTTCCATTATTCTATTAACCAGCTTCCATTTTGAGTTGTGATGTAGCCGTCCTCTAGTTGACGTTTCAAGAAATTTTGCAAAGTGAACAAATAGAAAGTCCCCTTTCTTTTTAACGTTCCAATTAAATGCTTTGGCAATCTCAAAAAGGATTTCCCTGTTTTGTTCCTGTTTTAGGCGTGCATTCACTTTTTGTGCTTCAAACAAAGCGAATTTTTCAGTCAAAATGGGTTCTGCTATTCCAGCCAAGTATAGAATAGCCAAAGCGTATGATGCAGTCTCAATTTCGTAATGTCTTCCAGATTTTATAGAAAA
>WOR8_10008369_pt1 | contig 12467 bp, 11 predicted proteins | sample DeeMarSeWOR38_10_FD_19890 | JGI IMG/M metagenome (IMG submission 19890) | reverse complement strand
GTGGAAGAACTCCAGGAACCAGGACAGGCCTTCCTGGTGCATCCTTTCGCCGAACTCGCCGGAGGGCTTTAGCCTGAGCAGGGCGATGATGTTTTCCATGTCTTTTGCCTCACGGACATGCAGGAAACGGTCTGTCTCGCCGGCGAGGATCGCGCGCTCCACCAGCTCCTGGTCGCTTTCCGAGAGCTTATCGAAAAGCTCCCGGGCCTTCTGGTTGGTGGAATCCAGCTTTTCTCTGGGGGTCAGGACAAAATAGCTGACCTCAGGTGAGGTCTGTTGGGCCTGTTCCATGTCCGGGAAGGGGCGCTCCACCACCGAGCGGTAAACGGCCAGGACATGTTTTGCTCCCCTCACCGCCAGAGCGGGCGTCAGGTCGCGGTCCGGGCCCCAGACCTTGTCCTTTGGGCAGAGGCCGACCAGCACGCCTTTCTCGAACCTTTCCTTTACCACCCCGTCAAATTTGCGTGGCCCGTAAGTCCCCTCAGCGACCGACTGGATGTAGCCGGGGGTGCGGGCGTAGGAACGGTGCGCCCGGTAAAGGCCGGCCTTGAGCAGGTTCAAGCGATCGTAGAATTCCGCGTAGCCGGGGAGCCGCATTTCCCAGCCCAGGCCCGCCTCGTGGTAGGAGGGTTCGGCGAACTCGCCGGTATAGGCGAAATCATGGACCACCATCACGCATCTGGTGTTATTGAAAAAAGTGTCCGAGGCCTTGAAGAGCGGGTTTTCCTGGCTGACAAGGCGGTGAAGGTATACCGGGATCAGGGCGGTGTGCCAGTCGTGGCACTCAAAAATATCCGGGGCGGTCTTAAGCGCTCTCTGCAGCCCCATAGCCGCCCGGGCAAGGAAGGCGAACCTTTTCAGGTCGTTGGGCATGCCGTACCTCCGGTCATGGCCGTAGAACTCTTCGTGCTCCACCAGATACACGGGATAGCTTGGCTCCAGCGGAGAATCCAGCCTGTGAATGACCGCTTCGCGGCGTTCCTGGCCCAGCCGGATGCGCAGAGCGTGGACCTCTTCCAGCTTTAGTCCCTTCTTTTGGATGATGGCGCGGGTTTCCTGAAAGAGCGGCAGGACCAGGCTGCTCTTGATGCCCAGAGAGGTAAGAGCCGCCGGCATCCTGCCGGCCACGTCGGAAAGCCCCTTTTTAAGGCTGTCGTTGACAAAGGGGACCGCCTGGGTGGCCACATGCACGACCCTCAGGGGCTTGTGATTTCCAATTCCAATGCTCCGGCTGGCTTGTGTTTTCATGTCGCTCCCCTCATTTCAGGGGATCGCGGCAGATGCCGTCATAACAGTTGCCGTAGATGAGCACGTCCGTGATCCTTCTCCAGGTGTCCCCGTGGCGCAGCTGGCCGCCCACAAAGAGGGTGTCGTTGATGTTAACGCCCTTGCCGATCAGGCCTTTTTCGCCCAGGCTGCCCGGGAAAACGACCGAATTGACAACTTCTCCCGCGATCTCGTTATGGTCAAGCACGATAGAATTCACGATCTTGGCGCCCTTGACGATGTCCACGTTGCTGCCGATGATGGAGCCGATGGAGCCGGGGGGAGGCGGAGTGATCTCGCCCTGGGGGTCTTTGCCCCAGAGGCCTTTCCAGCCCCAATCCATTTTTCTCCAGAATTTTGCGTCTTCCCTCAGATGGGTGTCCAGTCTGCCCAGAAGGACGTCCATGTTCGCCCGCAGCAGGGCCAGGGGGTCGACCACATCCCGCCAGTAAACGTCCGGGGACAGGATGTAGGAGTAGAAGGGGTACCTGCCGTTCTTGATGTTCTGCAGGAATCCGGGGTCGATGGGGTGCTGGCTGAACTCTTCGTATCTTCCGGCCAGCAGCGGGAAGACGTGCAGGCCAAAGTCTGAGAAGCGGCGCTCCGAATCCCGCGGCGTCAGGCTGGGGGCCAGGTCCATCAGGAATCCGGCGCGGAAAAAGTAGATGCCGGTGTTGATCAGGTTGCTGCGAGCCTTGTCCCGTCCCTGCTCCTCGTCAAATCCCTGGATGCGGTGGGTCTCCCCCTGCAGGCTGCTGGCGCAGCGCTTGAGGTCTTCCTCGAACAGGCCGCGCTCCTTGTTCGTATAATCGGTCACCTTGGGCATGACGTCCAGCTCCACCGTGCCGAAGGAACGCTGGCTCCATTCCGGCGAGCTCCAGGTGATAGGCAGGACGGCGATGGTCACGGCCGACTGGCGGGCCAGATGGGCGGACAGCATGGGGGCGAGGTCGATGTTGTGGGGCGTGTCGCAGGGCAGGACCACGACCGTGTCGTCCCTTTTAACGCCGCCGATGCAGTCGCTCAAGATGAAGTTCACGGTGCCGGCAGTGTCCAGGATCTTGGTCTCGGTATGGACCCGGACATCGATCCCGTAGGCGTCCCGGTCCGCGACGTGTTCGGCCAGTCTCTCGGAAACGGGGCGGCCGGTGGATTCGGAGATGGGCAGGCGGTTTATGCCGACATGGAGCTGGGGGAGCCCCAGGTTCTTGAGGGCCTCAATGGAGAAATCGATCAGCACGCGGTTGCCGATGGGCAGCATGCCTTTGGGCCGGGCATAGCGGTTATAGGGGCTGGTGAGGCCCCGATGTCTTCTGCCCTTGCCGGCAGCCAGGATTATGCCGTGTATTTGGTTTGGTCCGATGGTCTTCACTAGCCATACTCCATGCGGTATTTACCATATCTTTATCACCGATTGTGCGGGAAGATTTCACTTTATAAAGAAAAATACCGCCCTTGGTCTTTATGCAGAACAAGGGCGGTTCTATGAGTGGCGTTGGACCTTTATTGGCCCTGGACAGGCTCCAGATAACTGTAGCCGGTCCCATGCAGGAACTCGGCCACACTGCGGTCGCCGGCGATGAGGCGGCTTATGGTCGTGGGAAAGACCGAAACGGCCTCGTTAACGTAATGGAGGTAGGTCCTGCCCCCGATCCCTTCGACCGGGGTGGACCCGGTGGTAAAGCTTCCGTCCTTGATCCCCAGGAAGTTGAGCCGGGGCCAGGCGATGAAGGCGGGGTTGAGGACCTCGGCGAAAACGTCGCCCGCAAAGCTGTCCACGCTTGACCACAAGTGATTTTTCGACTTCCAGCATCCGGGCTTCGTTCGCGGCCAGGTAATCAACGTCACAAAGGTAGAAGGTCGTGTTAAGCGCGATGGGGGCCTTGCCTTCCCTGAGGATCTCCCAGGGGAGACGCGGGGTCTCGACCAGGGATTGTGTTCCGTCGGCCTTTTTAACGAATCCGCCGCCGAACTGGTTGTTGATGTTCTCGACCCCGATGATCACCATGTGGTGACCTTTGTTGAAAAGCTCCTGGGCAATGGAGACCATGACCGGGTCGGCCTGCCAGAGCCATTCGTCCGCGTTGGAGAAGATCAGATACTTGACGCCCATGTTCCTCAGGGTCTCCGCCATTTTGTAGCGGGCGAGCAGGTAAGGATAGTCGCCGTGGCCGGCGGGATAGAGTTTTCCCTCGATGATCTGCTGGTCCTCTACCCACATCCTGGGCAGCACGATCTGGTTAAAAAGGACGGTGTTCGCCAGTTCAGCGGTCCGGTAATTGCCGAAGCGGGTGCGTATTTGCTCCACCGCCAGGTGCACGTTCTCGGAATTGGTCATGACGATGTTGGGGAAGATCCTTTCGATGCCGCGGGCGATGTGCTGAGAAAGGTCAAGCGTGTGCTGGAGCAGGGTTTTGGGCCCTACCTCGTAAAGAGGGCGGGGGGTGCTCTCGGTGATGCCGAACTTGGCCGCGACCTCAGGGTTCAACCTTGCCCATTTTGCGGCGCGGGAGGATGCCCCTCCGCCGGGTATTCCCCGGGCGGCGGTCCCCAGTTCTTCGCTGACGGGGTTTGATTTTAAAAGCTCCACGCCCTGCTGGGCCCGGTCAAGAATATCCTGGGGTGAGATCACCAGGTCGGGCATCTGGAGCAGTTCTTCAAGCGAGATGGGCCGCATGCTGCCGTCCGGGAAGCGGTTGGCCATTTCCAGTGCGGCCTGCCTTTCCTGGCCGGGAAGGCCCTTGGGGATGGAGCCCATTCTTTCGGAGGCCTCTTTCGCGAACCAGGCTTCGAGCTCCGGGCTGCGGATAGGTTTTTGCAGCGCTTTGGGAACGCGCGTGTAGCTTCTCATCACCTGCAGCGCGGTGGCAATATGTTTGTGGTTATTGTTCCGCGCCTGAAGGGCCTGACCAAACGATGTTCTGGGCATATGATCTTCTCCTTTCCAATTGGGCTGTAATATTCTCGCAAACTATTCAGGGAAATTTCACTCTGATCCTATTTTTATTGCCGCCAAAAGCGCTTTTGTGCTACAATTGGGCCGTGATAAAGGTCAATCCGCTATTTGGTGGGTTCGGCAAGCACGGGGAAAAGGTCTCCGAGGAGAACGGCGTTTACACCCTGGAAGGTGAGGGGGTAGACATCGGCTGCAACCTGGTGATCATGGAGGAGATGGAGAGCCCCTCGCTGCTGGAATTCGACATCCGCGGCAGGATCGAAAAAAGAGAGGCCTGGACCCGCCTGCGCATCGAGGTCTTTGACCGCGATAAAACGGACCAGCCCGCCACCTCATTTGAAGATGAGTACCTTACGGTTGAGCTGGATGACGAGAATTACCGCCATCTTTCCCTCCCCATCCTGGGGATCGTGAAGAACCCCCATCGTGTCCAGTTCATGATCGTGGGCCCCTCCCGCACCCGCATCCAGATGAAGAACGTCGCCCTCAGATGAAGCATGACAAAATTGGCGTTACCCGCACTCTTGACCGTTCTATTGCTCATGGCCGGCTGTGGAGCGTTATCCGTGAGTGACCAGGCTGCCAATATGCTCGATGGTGACTTCACGGGCTGCGCCACTGGGGCCTATGTTAATGGAATGGATAACCTTGCTGCCTTTCAGACCATGGCCGGCAAAAATATGGCGCTGGTCCTCTTTTACGTTCACTGGCAGGAGCCCTTCCCTACCCAGGAGGTAAATACCGTTCACGCCAACGGCAGCGTGCCCCTGCTTACCTGGGAGCCCTGGATCACCCATGAGCTGGGAACGCTGGAGGCGATCGCCGCTGGAAGCTTTGAAAGCTATGTGCGGGAATTTATGCAGGCGGCCAAGGATTGGGGAAAGCCGCTGTTTTTGCGCTTTGCCCACGAGATGAACGGCAACTGGTATCCCTGGGACGGGGAGCATAACGGCGGGGCGGCCGCGGCCGAGAGGTATAAGCGGGCTTGGATATATATATATAATGTAAGAGCTTCGCTTGAGGCGGATAACGTAAAACTGGTCTGGTGCCCGAACAACCGGGACATCCCGGACGCTTCCTGGAACCGGGCGGTCCAGTACTATCCCGGCGATGACTACGTTGACTGGATCGGCATGGACGGCTATAACTGGGGTCACGGCAGCTGGGAGGCGTTCGGGGCGGTCTTCTCCGATGTCTATGCCGGCCTGGCCGCCCTTACCCAGAAGCCGATTCTGCTGGGCGAGTTCGCCTGCGCCCAGGACGGCGGGGACAAGGGAGCCTGGATCACGGACGCGCTCTCAAAGATAAAGGGCGATCATCCGCGGATAAAGGCCTTCTGCTGGTTCAATATTGATAAGGAGCGGGACTGGCGGGTGAATTCCACCCCTTCCGCGGAGGCGGCCTTCAGGGACGCGATTGGCGATAGTTATTTCCTGGAAAGTTTGCTATAATAAAAACGAGAGGTGCTGATATATGGATCTTGGCCTCTTGAAACTGGTATTGAAACTGGTCGTGCTTTTCGCCTCGCTGGTGGCGCTGGGCTTCAGCGTGATCCTGCTTTTCTTTTATGAGCATTTTGAATATTTTAACGAGCTGGCTAACACCGCCTATTTTACCAAGAAAAAGGGGTATAAGGCCGGCGGCCAGGGATATCTCTTTGACAACTGGGTGATGGGCTGGCACACGGGGTTCGGCGTGATCTGCCTGATATTGGGTATCTGGCTTTTTTGGGTTTTCCTGAGCTATCTGTCGTTATAAATGCCCTCGCGTTGCCGCGTGGGTTATTGATCGAGGCCCGCAGAGGTCTTCCCCGGATTTATCCGGAACGTGAAAGCCCATGGAAGGATCTCGTAATAACAAGGTAAGGAAGAAAAAAGGCCTCTGGGCGAGGATAAAGCAGTACCGTTTCGCGTATTATTTCATAATGCCGACGGCGCTGGCCATGCTATTCCTGCACCTTTCCCCGATCGTGCAGGGCATTTACATGTCCTTTCTCAAGCTCAACCAGTTCACCCTGCAGCAGTACCTGCTGGCCCCCTTTGCCGGATTTGACAACTTCTATAAGGTCCTGATCGATCCCAACAGCCCCATCCGCATCGGGCTTTTTGAGGCGGTGCGCAATACCGTGATCTACACGGTGGTGGTGACGCTGGGCACCCTGGGCGTGGGCATGGTGGTGGCGCTCATGCTTAACCGCAAGTTCTTCGGCCGGCCCCTGGTGCGTACCCTGTTCCTTTTTCCCTGGATCGTGCCCACCTACGTTACCGGGCTCTTGTGGGGGATCATCTGGCTCAAGCAGGGCGGGCTGGTCAACGTCATGCTTTCGGACTGGCTCAGGATCCTTCCCTTCAAGCCCTCCTGGCTTTCCGGCACCAACACCATCTGGGCGATCATCATCCCCACTGTCTGGCGCTACTGGCCGCTCTCCATGCTCATGCTCCTGGCGGGCCTCCAGACCATCCCGGACGAGCTGTATGAGGCGGCGGACATTGACGGCGCCGGGCCCTGGCGCAAGTTCTGGATGATAACCTGGCCCATGCTGCGGCCAGTATGGTTCATCCTCATCCTTTTCGGCCTGATCTATAACACTTATTCCTTCAACATCGTGATCATGATGTTCGGGTTCGGCGCGGGCTATCCGGGGGAGTGGGGCGACCTGATGATGACCAATATCTTTCGGAATTCCTTCCAGCTCTGGAACTTCGGCACCGGGGCCGCGACTTCGGTGCTGCTCTTGATCGTGATGATCATCATCGTCAATGTCTGGTTCCGCTATTTCAAGAAAACGGAAGAGTTGAGATAAGATGTTCAATATGCCTTATTACCTGAGAAAGAGGATAACGGATATCATCATCAATGTCTTTATGCTCGCTTTTCTGGCGCTGACGCTTTTGCCCATCGGCTGGATGGTCTATTCCTCCCTCAAGGATTCCACCGACATCGCCATCGGCAAGGTCGGCCTGCGCCGGGCGGGCACGGCCGTGCTTGAGATCATGCCGGTCAAGGACGAGCTGCTGGTGCTTTCCGCGGATGGGGGCATCAGTCATTACCAGGCCCGGGACCTTAAGCTCCTGAAGCATGCCTCGCATAGGACCACGGCGAGCTCCTACCTGGTGGACCGGGACCATATCTGGATCGCTTCCGCCAACCGGGGGCTGGTCCGGGTCCCAAGGAGCGACATCGGAAGGTCCCAAAGCTTTGCCTTTCCGCTCTACGGCATCGATTTCCACAAGGTCACCACCACCTATATCCGCCGGGACGGCAACAACATCTATGTTTCGCTGGATTACCGCGGTTTCAATGACGTGCTCCGCTTCGATGCCCGCCACCTCAAGTTCATGAAGCTCATCAAGGGGGCCAAGAAAAGGTATTTCCCCCGGGCGGGAAGGATGATCTCCGGGGAGCGGCGGCCGGGGGTCGACGGGGAGATCTTTGCCCGGGCAAGCTTGCGCGGACAGCTGTTCCTGGGGACCAGCGGCGGAAAGCTCTATAAATACGACGCCGGCTCCGGCCGGGTCCTGGCCCAGGCAAGGCTTCCGCATGGCCACCTGCTGGTGCGCTGGTACAATTATGTGGACATGTGGCGCAACGTGAATTTCGGCCTTTACCTCAAGAACTCGCTCATTATCTGCGGCTTCACCATGTTATTTGCCATGGTCTTTTCCACCCTGGCCGCTTACGCCCTTTCGCGTTTTCGTTTTCCCGGGTCCGATCTTTTCAGCAATTCCATCCTTGCCACCCAGATGATCCCGGCCATCATGTACCTGATCCCCATCTACATCATGTTCGTCAAGTTCACGATCATGAGCGGGATCCCGGTCAAGGGCACTTATTACGGCATCATCCTGATCTATTCGGCGTTCTTTATCCCCTTTTCCATCTGGATCCTGAGGGGGTTCTTTGCGGCGATACCGCGCGAGCTTGAGGAAGCGGCGCTGATTGACGGCTGCTCCCGCTTCAAGGTCTTCTGGTACGTGGCGCTGCCCCTGGCCATCCCCGGCATCATCGCCACCGGAATCTATATCTTCCTGACCGCCTGGGACGAGCTGATGTTCGCCTGGGTGCTGACCAACGCGGACACCATGACCATCCCGGTGGGGATCCGGCTCTTCGTGGGCAATTACCAGAACCGCTTTGACCTGATGATGGCCGCGGCCACGGTTGCAACCCTGCCCGTGGTTGTGTTATTCTTTTTATTGCAGAGACATATCGTCAAGGGGCTGACGGCGGGCGCGGTCAAGGGATAAGGAGGAGCGTTTTTGGTGAGAAAGAGATTATCTATTGCGGCGGTTTTGCTGATGTTGGCGTGCCTGGCGGCCTGGGCCATGGCCCGTTCCTCGGGAGATAACGGCCAAAAAGTCGATCAGAAGGTCTTCATTGGCGTGTTCCGGGAAGGCGCCCCCGCCAACATCAACCATGTCATCAAGTTCCAGGAGCAGGTGGGCAAAAAGCCCGCCATGATCATGTGGTACCAGGACTGGGCCCAGAACTTTCCCTGGGACGCCTGCACGAATGCGGTCAATTACGGTGCGGTCCCGCACATCGTGTGGGAGCCCTGGTACTGGAGCGACCACAGCAAGGTCCAGCTCCAGGACATTATTGACGGCAAGTGGGACACCTACATCCGCAGCTGGGCTCAGGAGATCCGGAATTTCCGGCATACTGTTTTCCTGCGTCTGGCGCATGAGTTCAACATCGAGGGGTATCCGTGGGGCATTGTCAATAACCAAAAGGATCCCGAGCTCTACATCAAGGCATACCGCCATGTGGTGGACATCTTCAAGAAAGAAAAGGTCAATAACGTCAAATGGGTCTGGTGCTTCATGAACCATTCGCATCCGGATGAATCCTGGAACGATTGGGAGAGGGCCTATCCGGGGGACGACTATGTGGACTGGATCGGGATCGACGGCTACAACTGGGGCACCACCCAGGACTGGAGCCAGTGGGAGGCGTTCAAGTACCTTTTCCGCGACCAGGTGCGCCGCTCCAAAAAGCTCTGGCCGGACAAGCCCATAATGGTGGCGGAGTTCGCTTCCGCGGAAAAGGGCGGGGACAAGGCGGCCTGGATCCGGGAGATCCCTGGTTATCTCAAGACCAGTATGCGTGACCTGGACCTTATTGTCTGGTTCGATATCCGCAAAGAGGCGGACTGGCGTGTCAAGTCCAGCAAGGATTCGCTGGCCGCTTTCCAGGAGATCATGAAGGACCCCCTCTTTTCAAGCTCGGGTGAGGCCCTGGCCGGCCTTAAGGGCTCTCCCGCCAGCAAGGAAAAGAAAAAGGCCTTTGCGCGGCGCGCGCCGGGAAGGGTCTTAATTGACGGCAAGCTTTCCGATTGGGACAAGGGCAGCCCCGTTCGCATGCAGGACGCCTCCTTTTTCAAAGAGGGGGTGGAGTGGGCGGGAAAAGAAGACCTTTCCGGCAATGCTTACCTGATGTGGGACGACGAGAACCTCTATCTGGCGGCAGTCGTCAATGATGACCAACCATTTATGAACAGCCAGACCAGGCAGAACATCTGGAACGGGGACGCTGTCGAGGTCGTGCTCGGGCTTGATCTGGACGCCAAGGCCGACCGCTCTTCTTTTAACCGGGGCGATTACCAGATCGGTTTCAGCACCGGTGACGGCCGGGACAATCCCCCCATCATCTGGAGCTGGCAGAGGCGGCGGGAGCCGGGCGGGGGGGAAATATCCGTCACCCGGAGCACGCGGCCCTCGGGCTACGTGCTTGAGGCCAAGATCCCCTGGGAGTTCTTCAGGATCAAGTTCAAGCCTTCAAAAGGGACGAAACTCGGTTTTGACATTGCTTTTGACGATGCGGATAAGAGCAAGGAAAGGGAGCGGCAGTTCATCTGGAGCGGCGATTATTTGTTCTACAAAGACCCCAGCGTATGGGGTGTGCTGGAATTGAAGTGAAATCAGAGCTGATCTTTTGCGAAAATGAGGTAGAAGGAGAGTGACTAAAGTGAAAAAAATGATCTTAGCGGTCTGTTTGTTCGCTGGTCTTTCCTTGGTCATGTGGTCGGTGGCAGTGGGGTTGGGAGGGCCCACCCCGGAACAGGGGGCGGAAACGCAGGAAGGGGCCGGGACCATGTCCGCGCCCGCCCGGGCCTTTGTGATCGACGACTTTGAATCCGGCAGCCTAAGGGCCCCCCGGGAGTGGTGGACCTTCGATATCCAGAAAGCGGCCGCCGTGCCCAATGAGAACCTGGTGGCGGGGCGCTATGATACCGGCGAGTATTCCCTCTTGCTCAGCGGCCCGGCCAAGAACTGGTACGCGGGCGGCTGCGGCACCTATATCGCCAAGGAAAAACAGGACCTCTCCGGCTATGATGCTTTCCAGATCGACATCTACGGCAACGGCCCCGGCTCGGGCACCCTTAAGATCGAGATCTTTGACGATGATAACAGTAACTGGCAGGTGGAGCAGGACCCGGCCAAGGCCTATGCCCCCATCTATGATGACAAGTACACCTACGATGTCAGCGTGGACTGGAACGGCTGGAAGCGGCTGACCATCCTGCTGGATGATTTTGTGGATGACAACCCCCGAGTGGGCGACGATGTCTGGAACCCGGTCCAGAGCGGGGGTTCCGGCGGGCTGCTGCAGATCCAGTTCGTGTGCCTGGCGTCCAAGGCCACCGGCGGCGTCAATATGAACATCGACAACATTTCCCTGACGGTCAGCGAAGAGTAAGGCCCGGATGGGATATCGAGCGCTGATCGCGGGGATCGTCCTGATCACTCTTCTGGCCGGCGCGGCCGCCGCCCGCAACGGCCCGCCGCCACGGCCCCTGGTCTTCACCGAGCTCTGGAACAACGTCGCTTTTTACGACACCAACCTCGAGCAAAAGGGGTTCTCTGCTTTTCTGGGAAGGTTCGAGGGCAAAGTGGGGCTTAACCTTTTCAATTCCCCCCTGCAGGTCTACGGCGCCTATTACGCTACGCTTTCGCAGAACGAGAATTACTGGAACAACCCCCTTTATTATGGGGCAGGGGTGCGCGTCAAGCCCTTTGAGGGCTTTGGGGGTACTGGCTGGGGCAATGAGTGGGTGAGGGACGTCAAGATCTTTGCGGAAAGCCTCAGCGCCAGCTATTTCAAGGATGCCGCCTCGGCGGAGGCCGCCGGCCTGGCGCAGAAGGACACCCGCTATGGCATCGATCTCTGGCACGAATGGAACCTGGATGAGGTCGACGATGGTCTGCCGTGGGGAGAGCTCTGGATGAACCTTTCCATGCGCGAGACCAACTTTGGCTGGGAACCCGGCGGGTTCAACGATTGGGTCTTTTATTTCCAGCCCAAGCTGGGCAGGCACCTGGGCAACGGCATCCAGGCCTACCTGCGCGCGGACCTGACCATGTCGGGCAAGGAAGGCCCCAGCTATTATTTCCTGAACATCGCGGATTACGGCCTGGGAGTGCGTTTTGAGCCCTGGCGGCAGGGCGGGGCGCAGAACGATCTGCTGCGCAAGTTCAAGATGTACGCTGAGATCCTGGGGGTCTCTTATCTCAAGGACAAGCCGGCGGATCCCAACAAGCAAGTGGCGACCGACGCCAGGTTCGGGATTGATTTCTCTTTTGGGAGGTAGGGCCTCACCCCCTATCCCCCTCTCCATCTCTGATGGAGAGGGGGCATTAAAGAAGTCCTGACACTATTATAACGAATAAGTCGGGGGTGAGGACAGAATAATGTATTTGATCGTGGGGCTGGGCAATCCCGGTCCGGAATACGAAGACACCCGCCATAATCTGGGCTTCCGGGTCATTGATGAGCTCGCCCGCCGCCTGGGAGCGGCCTCGCTTAAGTCCAAATGCCATTCCTTTATCGCGGAAGGCAGGATCGGGCAGCACAAGGTCATCATCGCCCAACCCCAGACCTTCATGAACAGTTCCGGGCCGGCCGTGCGCGGCCTGCTGGACTGGTTCAAGTTCGGTTCTGACCGCCTTATCCTCATCTATGACGACGTTGACCTGGAGGTGGGACAGCTGCGGCTGCGCGAAAAGGGTTCCGCGGGCGGGCACCACGGCGTTGAATCGGTCATCGCCAGCGTGGGCGCCTCCCATTTTGCCCGGGTGCGCATCGGTATCGGCCGCGAGAACCTCAGCGACGACGTCACGGATTACGTCCTGCAGAAGATACCCCCGGCGCAAAGGGATGTTCTGGAAGAGGCGGTCATATCCGCCGCGGACGCGGTGGAGGCCATTGTGATGGACGGCCTCCCTGCCGCCATGAGCAAGTTCAA
>WOR8_10005291_pt1 | contig 12468 bp, 9 predicted proteins | sample DeeMarSeWOR38_10_FD_19890 | JGI IMG/M metagenome (IMG submission 19890) | reverse complement strand
ATGCTGGTGGGCTTTGCCGCCTTTGCCATATTTTTCAATGTTTCCAAGACGGAAGGTGAATTAGAAGAAAGGTTGGACAACTCTTTGAAACTGGCCGAGATAAGTTTGCCCTTACCACTCTGGAACATTGACCACGATGTGGTAAAAGAATTTGTTAAATCCTTATTTTTAGATAAATCCATTGTTTATGCTAAAGTTTTGTGGGGAAATCTAATCATTACTGAAAGGAAACATAATAATTTTCAAGAAGAAGATTTTTCATATTTCGAATCATCTCCGAAATTCATTGCCAAAACATCTGATATTATTTACCAGGGACAAAAAGTGGGCACAATACAACTTGTCATGTCCCGCGAGATTGTTAGAAAAGAACTCATTTTAAATATTAGCGTAATTGTCAATTTAACACTTTTTATAATTATAGGCATTTCAGCAACCTCAATTTTTATTACCAGACGCTATATTTCTCGCCCCTTAATGAAACTGCAGCAATCAGCAGCATTGCTCGCCCAAGGTGACCTAGAGGCTCCCATTGAAACAGGTAGCAGTGATGAAATCGGACGGTTGGCTGAGGATCTCAGTGTCATGCGAGATTCGATCAAGAATCTATTTGGAGAGCTCAGCCAGAGCAAGGAGAAACTAGAGGAGTACAGCCGAACTCTGGAGGAGAAGGTCAAAGTGCGCACGCGGGAGCTAGCCCGGTCGGTGGAAGAACTGCAAGCCCTGGGGGAAGTAGGCCAGGCGGTAAGTTCCACCCTGGATCTCCAGAAAGTTCTCGCCACCATAGTTGCCCACGCTGTAGAGCTTTCAGAGACGGAGTCCGGGGCAATATATGAGTTCGATGAGGAAAGCGAAGAGTTCAGGCTCCGGGCAACACACCGGACGAGCGAGGAACTGATCAAGGCGATCCGACAGGCTCCGGTCCACTTAGGCGAGACTGCGCTGGGTTGGGCGGGGATTAAGCGTGAAGCGGTGCAAATTCCGGACATCCGGGAGGAACCCGATTACCCCCTCCGCCAGATCATCGAGAGGGATGGACTCCGAGCATTGCTCGCCGTACCGATGCTTCGCGACGACAGGCTCATTGGTGGGCTGGTGGTTCGGCGCAGAGCGCCTGGGGAGTTTGCCAAGGAAACAGTGCACCTCCTGCAAAATTTTGCCATCCAGTCAGCCCTGGCAATCCAGAATGCGAGGCTTTTTCGCGAAATCGAGAAAAAGGGACACGAGCTGGAGATTGCCAGCAAGCACAAGTCCGAGTTCCTCGCCAATATGAGCCACGAACTCAGAACACCCCTCAACGCCATCTTGGGCTATACGGAGCTGATCCTTGACAAGATCTACGGCAATGTGCCCGAACAGATTCAAGAGGTCTTGGAGCGGGTGGAGCAAAATGGGCGCCATCTCCTGAGCTTGATCAACGATGTTCTAGACCTTTCCAAGATCGAGGCGGGTCACCTCACCCTTTCTCTCAATGACTATTCAATGAAAGAAGTCGTTCAGACTGTGGTTACTGCGGTTGAGTCCTTGGCTGCGGAGAAAAATCTCGAACTGAAGGTTAGAGTATCTCCAGAGATGGGTTACGGTAAGGGCGACGAACAGCGCATTTCCCAGGTGCTCATGAATCTTATGGGAAACGCGATCAAGTTCACCGAGGCGGGGAAAGTCGAGGTTGAGGCGACAGCTTCCAACGACACTTTTGTGGTCTCCGTGTCCGACACAGGTCCAGGTCTCTCTGAGGCTGATCAGCAAAAGATTTTCGAGGAGTTCCACCAGGTGGATGCTTCCAGCACTCGAAAAAAGGGCGGAACCGGTCTCGGGCTTTCCATTGCCAAGAAGATTGTCGAAATGCACGGGGGCCGCATTTGGGTTGAATCGACCTTAGGAAAAGGGTCGACTTTCTCTTTCACACTACCGGTAAGAGTCGAGAGGCAAAGAGAGCAAAGATGAGCAAGTTGATTTTGGTGGTAGAAGACCAGGAGGATAACCGGCGTATTATGCGCGACCTCCTCGCCAGCGCCGGATATGAAGTGATGGAGGCCGTCACCGGGGAAGAGGGGGTGGCCGCGGCTGAGACCCGTCGCCCTGACCTGATCCTCATGGACATCCAGCTTCCTGGTCTCGACGGATACGAGGCCACGCGCCGAATCAAGGCCAACCCAGACCTCCACCATATCCCTATCATCGTGGTCACCTCCTACGCCCTGAGCGGTGATGATGTAAAGGCCTATGAGGCTGGCTGCGACGATTATGTGTCGAAGCCCTTTAGTCCCCGGGAACTACTAGCAAAGATCCGCGAATACCTCCAATAGAGGGAAAATTGTGCGAACGCCACCATTGATTCTTATCGTGGACGATAACCCCACGAACCTGGATATCCTCCAGACTCGCCTAAGTGCCCACAACTACGAGGTGATCACAGCGGCTGACGGCGAAGCCGGGCTGGCCATGGCCAGAGAGAAACAGCCGGACCTGATGCTGCTAGACATTATGATGCCCAAGATGGACGGCATAGAGGTGTGCCGGCAGATCAAAGAGGATCCCTCCCTGTCATTCATGCCGATCATCATGGTGACTGCCAAGGCAGATTCAAAAGATGTGGTGGCCGGTCTCGAGGCAGGTGGCGACGAATATCTCACCAAGCCCGTAGACCACGCGGCGCTGGTTGCTAGGGTCAAATCGATGCTGCGGATCAAAGACCTGCACGACACGGTCCTTGAGCAGTCGGCTCAGCTCAGAGTTCAACTCGAGACGGCAACCAAGATTCAATCTCTATTCTGGCCAAGAATTCCGGAGCTGAAAGCGGGAGGCCATATCTGGGCTGTATCTGTTCCTGCCACCTATGTGGGTGGCGATTTGTACGATGTGATTCCCTTACCAGACGACAGCTTATTGGCATATGTAGCCGATGTTTCGGATAAAGGCGTTCCCGCTGCTCTGATCATGGCCGCATTGTCAACTAAAATCCGCAGCGAAGCACAAGTTCAAAGTGAGGTGGACAAGCTTCTTGAAACAGTCAACAAGAGCATGTACAAGCTGGCGTCCGAAGAAGGATTTTTTGCTACCATTGCTCTGGCCAGGTATTGGCCCTCGATTGGAAAAATGCACCTTGCCCTTGGGGGGCATTTATCCCCTCTTTGGATGGTGGAAGGCGATATTAGAAACCTACCGCAAATCGAGGGAATATCGCTGGGAGTCACAATGGATGTTCGTTACGGGATAGAGGAAATTTTACTGTCTCCGGGAGAATCTATTCTCTTCTTTACTGATGGAGTTATCGAGGCAGAGAATGAAAACAATGAGCTATTCGGTAATGATCGCTTGGTCAGCTATATAAGGGATGCGAAAGGCCCGCCTTGGGGAAAAGGACTTTTGGACTTCATAAGTGACTGGCGGGGGAATTCATCTGCAAATGATGATTTAACCATATTGGAGATTTGGCGAGATTAAAAATAAAGCTTCAAAGACTGTATTTGCCCAACTAAACTGCATTGGTGGATTTTTTTGAGAAAGTTCTAACCAATATTTTGTGCTGTGGCTACAGAGGAATAAAGTTTAGATTAAGGAATGTAATCTTTACTTTCGCACTCACCCACCCTAATACCCCACTTCTAGCTCACTATTTGATCTTCTCGGTGTGGATTTTGCAAGATTGGTTTGAGGTGGGAATTTGGGGTAGATGGGGCAGTTGCACTTTATCGTATTATTCAGAAAATTTTCTGCCCAATAAGTAGTTGGGCAACGAGTGGGAACTTTAATGAAATACGGTTTTTTTCTTCTGATTTGTTTTTCCCTTACAGGATACACATATCACCAAGATGGCTATATGCCCGACACAGAAACGTCAATCACGGCCAGCCTTGGGCAAGCTTTCGACATCAAGGTTGGCCAGGAGGCGAGCATTTCCTCTCAGCAGCTTTCACTTAAATTCTTGTCAGTTTCGGAAGATTCGCGTTGTCCACAAGGAACGAATTGTATTTGGGAAGGTAACGGGAAGGTCAACATACAATTAACTTCCCGGAGCGAGACATCGGAAACAGTAGAGCTTAATACAGCGATGTCCTTGCCATCAGAAGCAACATATCTAATTTATAATATATCACTGCTCGACCTGCAGCCTTACCCATTGGCGGGGAACACTATACAGCAATCCGAATATATTGCGACAGTGAGCGTTTCAACGGGAACTTGAAATGATGCCCAACTCGCTAGAGTCGGATCCGCTGTCGTCACGACAAGGCGTGACTATGGCGAGACAGGCCTGCTTACGCTCCTGTTGGAGTTTCGGCGCGGCCGCTGAGCTCGGCCGTTAGATATACATTAGGTGATAATTATGAATAAAAGATTGATAATAGCGATTTTTTCATTCAGTTTAATAGTAAGTATGGTGAGCTCAGAAGCGCTGGGTGAGGGTCCCGCGGATAATACCATTAAAGACCTCTACCACAATATCCTGATCGGGGAGCTATTCCCGTCAGGAAATGTTTATTTGGAGCGGTTTTCATTGGATGGAGGGTATGATAATCAGCAGCATTTCGAAGGATTAAATTATTCTAGAGAAATAGCGATATATCCCCTTAAAAAAGCAAAATGGGCTAGTGCTAGCGGTTCGTTCGGCCGATTGATCAAAGAGACATATATAGGTGAGACGGAAAAAACCAGTAAATATTTTAAACACCCCTTTTCGGAACCACGCCAAGATGCACTCCTGTATAAAGTCGAGAAGAAGATAACGGATACACCAATGACGGTGGTTTCAATCAACAATTATGAGATTGAAAAGATGATCTATTTTGGTGGCTCCGATATAAGAGAATATTCCGATATAGATTATAAGGCGGCCATGAAACATATTAGATGTGATCACGAACGCAAAGACAAATATGGCTCTACACTAACGAAGATTACCAAGGCTAATACGATATTAAATGCGAGGAAGATAGCTTTACTCCGTATAAAGCAGGTTGATTACGATGTCTTACTGTCAGTTTATAATACTCATGGAGTCGAATATGCCTCCACTGTCTATGTTATTGATTTCATAAAAAATGGAAAAATTATTCTTACTAATGAAAAATATAATATTGATGGGCCCTATTGACCTGGGAATCTAACCACTCTCTGCAGTCGGACGCTGCAAACAGCTCAGCTTTCTTACCACTTTCGATATCTTGTGCCAGATTAAATCCCAGCCGAGTTTAGATTAAGGGATGTAATCCACAGTTTGCCCTTCGCTTTTGCGACAACCGATCAATCAAAGAAAAATGGTGGTTTTTCTTGTTGACATTGATAAGCGACTAGCCTATCTTGCCTCAGCTTTGCTGTTGGGCTATGGTCTTGTGCATGTCCGATTAAGCGAGCATGATGCCAGTCGCTAGATAGAGATGTCAAACCATGAGGCTAGGAGCTAGAACTACAATAGAAAACTGAGGAGGGCTAGAAATGTCCAAGAAAAAGCAGGAAAAGAAAATACAGAGAAGAAGGATTGCCTTCAAATTAGAGGCATCAGAAGCCAAAGAGGCCATCTTGGTAGGGGACTTCAACAGCTGGGATCTCAAGAAGCACACGATGAAGAAGGACGCCAAAGGGAGGTGGACCAAGATTGTCACTCTCGCCCCTGGAGGGTACGAGTATAAATTTCTCATCGATGGGGAATGGCAGAATGATCCCAACAATGATCAAGTCGTTCCTAACTCCTTTGGTACGCTCAACAATCACTTGACTGTGGAAATATCCAAGTAGATTGAAAAGTAGAATGAGTTAAATGAAATGGCCCCTACTGGCCGCTTTACGTCCGGTCAGTGGGGGCTTTTCTTTTTCTCCACGTAGACAGAAGCATATCTTGTACCAGTCTAAATCCCAGAAGAGTGTGAATTAAGGGATGTGAGGTGAAGTTTTGCTGCGATCTGCCTTGAGGGATTTTCTTGTAAAGATATGGATGAAAGGTTATAAATCCCCACTGCAATCATAAGGTAGCAGCCATCATGCAGAAAGGATTATTTGAATGAATAAGGGTTTGGCTGTGCGGATAAGATCTGGGTTAAATGTTGTCCTAACCATAATTTGCAGCAAGCAGGGAAGAGGCGCATTGACAAGAGCATTGAAGGTTACGGCATTGGTGATCGTACCTTTCAACCTCATATGCTTAAGCTCCGTGCATGGTGCGGAAACCGAATGGGGATTTGGCGGCTTCCTTGGCAAAGACTCCGGCGTCGGCGGCATTAAATTCAACTACCAATACGGATCAGTCAACATCTATTACGGGTGGCACAATTTCAGTTTTATGGAAAACCTACATTTAGGTTTTGAAGGGCAAGTGGGAGTCTACGAATGGTCTCCCGGCGGCACAGAGTATACGGCGGGCTTGAACTTGCTTGCGAGTATCGATATCGCAACATATCTGTACCTTGAAGCGGGTCTAGGTGTTGCCTGCATGACTGGTGCTCCCGGTGGGCAAGATGAATCAATAGCAACAAAACACGTACCGGGGACTGCACAGATCGGCACTGGAATCAACATTCCTCTAGAAGAAGACAGTTATTTGAGAACCGGTGCGAGATTCATACATCAATCCGGCATTTTTTACGGGAAATTGTTTAAAGAAGGCTCAGGCGGCGATCCTGGTTCTAACCTAATAGGCATTTTCATATCTTATTACTGGTAAAGGAAAAAAGACTAAAATAATAGAGGTTGAATTGATCGCAAGTAACAAACTGTGAGAAGCAAGATCCGGCCGGAAAAAGCTTCCACGTGCGTTTTTATTTGGTCTGACAACTTCAAATAACCCTTATCCCCTCGTGACAGGGGTTCGATTATCCTACTGCAGGAGGCAGAATTTTCATCTTTTTCCGCTGCCCCTGTCTTAACAACCCACATATGATATTGTGCCTTAGTGAAACCCGGTCTTAGCGTGGATTACATACTTTAATCTAAACTCAGGCTACCTCGGAGCACGTCCCACATTTTGTGCTAGGTTCCCCTTTGAAGATGAAATTTAGTTATAGGGACTTAGTCTACACCTTTGCAGTCAGTGCGTTGGGCAGCATTTCTCCTGATCATCTAGACTTTTTTGCTTGTTTCGAGTCACTCAACTAAAATATATATAGATGTTTTTTTGATTGACCAAGTCAGTGACCCGATTCTATTCTGGTCTCAGGTTGTTTCCTATCTAAACTCTTAACCGTAGGTTTCTAAGGTATAACAGGTGAAACTAAAAGTGTGCTGGTATGACTCCCACCAGATCTTTGTCTCTTCTGTTGGGAGTCCAAGGTCTTAGCCGGGATTCTCCTCGACTTCTTGCTTGATCGATGTTGCCGATATTCCTACATCCCACTTCTACACGCCTGTGTAAACACTTCACCTTTCGTCAGAATCTCATCCTCCAGCAGCAGATTGTCATTTGCACCTCCTCACCCATGAGCTCTTGCTGAGGCTAAATCGCAGCGAAAATAAGCAAAATTATCTAATTTAGAGAATCCCTGTCCTTTCTAATTCGAAGCTTGCCATAATTAATGGCAGAGTAGGCAAGTCTAGTTTGGAACATGCGGTGGAGACTGTAAGTAAATCCTTAGTTCTTAGCGGTGCAACAGAGACCGGGAGGTACTTCTCATGTTAAGTCAAAATAGACTAACAAATAAGAAAATATTACATGCGATCCGACTGATGTTTATCTTGCTGGTTGCAATGCTAATCCCACTCAATGGCTATACAGCGGATATAAATGCCGAAGTTACCAAAGCGGTTTTGAAAGGCGACACCGCTGCCATGCAAGGTCTGCTGGCTCAGGGCGCTGATATCAGTGCCAAGGATAGAATCTATGGCAGGACATTGCTTCATCTCGCAGTGGAAAGGGGTCACAGGGACATGGTACAACTGCTAATCGCCAACGGTGCCGACGTAAATGCCAAGGACGAGGTTAACGGCTGGACACCGTTGCATCAAGCAGCGCAAAGAGACGACAGGATTATGGCACAAGTGCTGATCGCCAATGGTGCCAACGTAAACATGAAAGACGAGGTTAACAACCGAACACCGCTGTTCTTCGCTGTTTTATGGGGTAACAAGGACATGGTACAACTGCTAATCGCCAATGGCGCCAACATCAACGCCAAAGCATATTTCGACACTACAGTTCTGCACCTAGCCTCGGAAAGAGGCGATAAAGACATGGTGAAACTACTTGTCAGTAAAGGCGCCGATGTGAAGGCCAAAGATGAAATTGGGGAGACCGCCATGAGCTGCGCGGCGAGATGTGGCCACTTTGAAATCGCTCAACTACTTAAGGATGCCGGAGCCAGCAAATAAGCAGCTATGCTCCATGCCCTATGCCCACAGTCACGATGCATAGATCGAGCACTTCCTCACCGCCATGGCGGCTTCCTGCAAAGCCTCGGCAAAGGTTGGATGGCCGTGGACGGTTCGGGCAATGTCTTCGGAACTGGCACCAAACTCCACCGCCAGAACACATTCTGCTATCATGTCGGAGGCACGGGGTCCGAGGATGTGGACGCCCAGGATGCGGTCGGTCTTGGAGTGGGCAATTATCTTAACAAACCCATCCTTTTCACCCATGCAGCGCGCCCGACCGGCACCGGCAAAGGGATAGGTGCCGACACAGTAATCAATGTTGCGCTCTTTTGCCTGTTCTTCCGTGAGCCCCACACTCGCCACCTCAGGCCAGGTGTAAATTATGGAAGGAATGGCATCGTAATTGACCTCTCCGGGGAGCCCGGCAAGACATTCAACCGCAGCGATTCCCTCGGCAGAGGCGGTGTGGGCTAGTGCCGGACCAGGGATAAGGTCGCCGATTGCATAAACGGATTTGACCTTGGTTTGGAAGTGTTCGTCTACTAAAACGTGGCCGGTTCTGGGATCCAATTCCACACCTATTTCCTCCAGACCAAGATCTCGAGTCAAAGGTCTCCGCCCGACGGCGACCAGTAAGCGGTCGCAATTCATGGTTTCTTTTTTCCCATTCTTTTCAAGGCTCACCTGGACTTTTTTACCCGACACCTTTGCCCCTGAGACCTTTGTTTGAAGGCGAAAAGTCAAGCCCTGTTTGGTAAGAATCCTTTCAAGACCGCGAGCCACCTGCCCATCCAGCAGGGTGGCTATCTGCGGTAGCATCTCGATTGTGGTCACCTTGGATCCCAATCGCAGCCAGACAGATCCCAACTCGAGCCCAATATAGCCGCCGCCCACAATGCCAAGGTGTTTGGGGACAGCATCGAAGGTCAAGGCCTCGGTGGAGCTGACGATTCGATGGCCGTCAAATTCAAGACCGGGCACGGCCAGTGGTTCACTGCCGGTGGCTAACAAAATGGCTTTTGCTTTAAAAGTTTGACGATCACTCTTGCGGTGGGAACCCGGTTTTTTCAACACTTCGACCTGATCTTCAGCCACAAGGCGACCGGTGCCGTGGAAAATGTCAACCTTATTGCCCTCTAGAAGTTTGCGCACATTGTCAGTCAGTTCCTGCACCACCTGCTCTTTCCTCGCCATCATGGCAGCTAGATCCAGACTCACCTTGCCTGTCTTAATCCCGTGCTCGGCAAAATGAGCCTTGGCAAGATGGTAGTATTCGCTGGAATCAAGCAGGGCCTTGCTGGGAATGCAGCCAACATTCAAACAAACACCACCCAACCGTGGCTCCTTCTCAATGCAGGCCACCTTCATCTCTAGTTGCGCCGCCCGCACTGCCGCCACGTATCCACCAGGCCCCGAGCCGATGATGATTAAATCGTAATTTTCATTCTTTGCCATTTTTCCCTATCCCATTTTAAGGTTTGGCCCGTTAACTAAAGTGCCTAAAATGAACTAAAATGCCTAAAGTGTCTAAAATGACTAAAAAGACTAAATTGAACTAAAATCTCAAATCTGCAATCAGAGAATCCAGTAGCCAGCAGACAGCTTGCAGCGGGCAGCAAGCAGCAATAATTCTTTAGAAAGGATATCTTTTTTTACTGTCGGCTGCCTGCTGTCAGCTGCTTGCTGGATAATGCTCTATGCGCTATGCGGTTCCAGACAAGGGACGAGGATTAAATTTCTATCATAATCCGGTCTGGTTCCTCGATGAACTCCTTGATGCGCACCAAAAATGTGACTGCTTGTCTTCCATCAACAATGCGGTGATCGTATGTCAGGGCCACATACATCATTGGCCGCACTACTACCTGACCGTCTAATACCACCGGACGATTTTCGATCTTGTGCATGCCCAGAATACCGCTCTGGGGAATATTTAGAATCGGAGTGCTCAATAGCGAACCAAACACTCCACCGTTTGTAATGGTAAAAGTGCCGCCCTCCAGGTCGGCAAGTTCGAGGCGGTTTTCCTGGATTTTCTTTACATAGTCAATAATGGCCTGCTCCAACTGGGCGAAGCTCAGTTTGTCTACATCGCGAATCACCGGCACCACCAGGCCGCGTTCAGCACCGATGGCAACGCCCAAGTGATAGTAGTTGTGATAGATGATGTCCTTGTTTTCTATGTAAGCGTTTAACTCGGGAAATTCCATCAAGGCCTCCACACACGCCTTGATAAAGAAAGACATGATACCCAGCCTAACTCCATACTTTTTCTGGAAAGGTTCCTTGTAATGAGCGCGAATCTCCTGGACCCTGGTCATGTCAATTTCATTGAAGGTTGTAAGCATAGCAGTATTTTGCTTTGCTTCTACCAGACGAGCGGCAATTCGCTGCCTTATCTGGCTCATAGGCTTGCGAGTAATGGACTCTTCAATTGCAGGAGCAACCTCCTGGGGCAGAGCAGGCTGTGGGGCAGGAACCTCACTGGGTAATGCCACCGCTGCTTGCTCCAGATAGAGAATTACATCGCCTTTGGTGATTCGCCCTCCAGGCCCGGTGCCGGTTATCTTTGAAGCATCCAAATTTTTCTCGGCCACAAGTCTGCGAACTGATGGAGGCAGAACTGGCTCGGCCGCTAAAGGGATTTCAGCGGCCGGTTCTACTGGTGGTGGCTCGGCAGGTGGTGCAGGAGCTGCGGGGGGCGGCTCTTCCGCCTCAGTTGGGGCAGGTTCTTCCACTACTTCCGGGGCAGCCGACCTATCAATTGTGCCGACAACTCCACCGATAGGTATGGTTTCGCCCTCTGATTTTGATATTTTTAGAAGCCCATCGGCTTCGGCTTCTATCTCAAGGGTGACTTTGTCGGTCTCGAGAACGAAAAGGAGTTCACCCTTGCGAACCTGATCGCCCTCTTTTTTGTACCACTGGGCCAAGGTTGCTTCTGTTACTGATTCTCCCACACTAGGGACTTTGATTTCTAGCAACATGGTTTCTCCATTTTCAAATGCCTAAAATGATCTAAAGTGTCTAAAATGCCTAAAGTTTAAGGTAATGGGTCAATAGGAGCTAGGTTTCTGTCCTCTTTCTTCTGACCTCTGACATCTGATCTCTGACCTCTGAGTCCTACTTGCTGCCTGCTGTCTGCTGCTAGCTGCTTACTTCTTCTTCGGCGGCGGTCCAACTGCCTTCTCAATAATAGCAGCTTGTTGCCTCTTATATATATTGTGAAAGCCAGTAGCTGGGCTTGCTGCATCCTCTCTGCCAATATACTTGATGTGCTTTTGCACTAGAGAGGCAAGGCGGGAGCGAACAAAATTCCATCCTCCCATGTTTTCAGGTTCTTCCTGAACCCAGCACCACTCCTTAGCCCGACCATATTTGGCAATAACATCTTCCAGTTGCTTATGGGGGAAAGGATAGAATTGTTCCAGTCGTATTATGCTGATGTCAGTGTTTTTCAGATCCTCACGCCTTTGAAAGAGTTCATAGTAGATCTTGCCACTACAGAAGATTACGCGGCTGCAAGTCTTCTTGTTAGTCTCATGATCAAGGACTTCTTGGAAGGAGCCTTCGGTCAGATCTGATAGATCGGAAACTGCAAGGGGATTACGGAGAAGGCTTTTGGGGGTCATAACTACAAGAGGCTTGCGGAAATTGCGCTTTAGCTGACGCCTGACAAGGTGAAAGTACTGAGCTGGAGTTGTGGGATAACAAACTTGAATGTTTTCCTCGGCACACAACTGTAAGAACCGCTCGAGGCGGGCACTTGAGTGTTCTGGTCCCATACCCTCGAAGCCGTGAGGTAGGAGCAATACAAGTCCGTTCAACCTTTGCCACTTGGATTGGCCGCTGATTATGTAAAGATCAATTACCGCCTGAGCGTTGTTGACGAAATCACCAAATTGGGCCTCCCACATGATCAGGCCATTAGGTTGGGCAAGGGAATAGCCATACTCGAAGCCCAGGACTCCGACTTCAGAAAGTAGACTGTCATAAGCATAGAATCTTGCCTGCCCGTCAGCCATGGATTCAAGAGGTACGAATGTTTCCCCAGTCTGGGTGTCCACCAAGGAGCTGTGTCTTTGGCTGAAGGTACCTCGACGGCTGTCCTGGCCGCTCAGCCTGACAGGATGGCCTTCCGACAATAGAGAAGCAAAAGCCAGG
>WOR8_10008887_pt1 | contig 12472 bp, 9 predicted proteins | sample DeeMarSeWOR38_10_FD_19890 | JGI IMG/M metagenome (IMG submission 19890) | reverse complement strand
CCCATTCGGCAGGGTAATGTTTGTACAGAATGTCTGGATTCGCAGTCAGCATGGCCAGCTATAAAATTTGCTTGTTACCGTAATAGTCGTTTTGCCACCCTGCCACTGGCAGTTAGTGTGGGGTTGCATCGACGACTGGGTACCTGGACGAATAAAGTCGATGCCTTCATCACACTCTCGGATTTTCAGCGCAAGTTGATGTCCGAATCTGGACTACCAATAGCCAAGATGCATGTGAAACCAAACTTCTACCCGGGTATGCCGTCAGTTGTTCCCTGGCAGGAGCGTAAGCCCTATGTGGTCTTTGCGGGGCGGTTGACCTCTGAAAAGGGAGTGGTCAGCCTATTGCGCGCGTGGCAGGCATGGGGCGAAGCTGCTCCGGAGTTAAAAATCTTGGGTGATGGTGAACTACGAACAGAGTTGGAGCGCATGGCGGTTAGCTTGCCTGTCAGTTTTCATGGACAGGTAAGTAGTAAGGAAGCACAGGCGCAGATTGCGCGTGCGCGCTTACTAGTGTTGCCTTCGGAGTGTTTTGAGGGGTTCCCGATGGTAGTGCGAGAGGCATTTGCCTTCGGCACACCGGTTGCGGTATCCAATCTTGGCCCGTTGCCTTCCATCGTACAGCACGGCAGCAGTGGTGTGTTGTTTAGCCCAGCGAATCCTGAATCTCTGTTATGTGAAGTTCGCTCAGCGTGGGAGACATCCGGTCTACTGGAGCAATTGGGCCAGGGCGCACGTGTTGAATTTGAAGCAAATTATACGGAAGAGGCTAATTATAAAATACTGATGAATATTTATGATGCAGCGGTTATTGCAAATCAGGCAGGCATGCACGCATGAAGAATGTGGTCACAGAAAATATTCTTGGGTATGAAGTTACTACAGAGAACAAAGTAGACTGTATTAAAAAAATACAAGAATGGTTGTGCGAAAATAGTTGTTCCTATTATTTCGTCTGTGCCAATCCTCATTCTATCCAAGTAGCCCAGAATGATGAAAATTTTATGAGTGCATTAAAAAGTGCTGATCTAGTTACACCTGATGGTATAGGGATTGTTTTGGCGTCTAAAATACTACGTGGGGACATAAAAGATAGAGTTACAGGTAGTGATATATTCTGGGGTTTGAGTGAAGCACTAAATTCAGCAAAAAAAGGGCGCTATTTCTTCCTTGGGTCAACAGAGGGAGTGCTAACGCAAATTAAGGATAAAATTTCAAAAGAATTTCCTGGAATAGAAATTGTGGGAACTTACTCGCCCCCTTTTAACTCAGAGTTCAGTGACGATGAAAATAATAAAATGATTGATGCGATTAATGCCGCAAACCCAGATGTGCTTTGGGTTGGGATGACTGCGCCAAAACAGGAAAAATGGATATATAAAAATAAAGACAAACTAAATGTAAAATTTATAGGCGCAATTGGTGCAGTGTTTGATTTTTATGCGGGTACTGTTAAAAGATCGCATCCTGCCTTCCAACGTTTCGGGCTAGAATGGTTGCCAAGATTACTTCAAGAGCCAAAAAGATTGTGGCGGCGTAATTTTATTTCAAATCCTATGTTCATGTTTAGAGTATTAAAACAGCGACTAGGAAAATAGATATTTGATAAGGTATGGGTTATTTGCGATGAATGGTAAGTCGATCTTTAATTCTGGTATTTAAATAGTCCAGCTGAAATCTGATTCCATTTAATGCTTTATCTGGAAATGTAATTTGGCTTATTAGTTGGAATAAACGGTCAAAAAATCTTTTTTGTGGAATTGGATGAACCTCATGATACCGAAGTACTTTTTCGTTTATTGAATTAGTTGTACTCCAGGGACGAAGACTCTCAAGTAGAGATTGAGGTATTGGGGTACCCATTATTATCTTGGCATTGAATAGTAGGTAATAAAGCACTTTTCTTGCTCCCCAATATTTTGCGCTTTCCAGTAGTATTTCGGATTCAGGATTCCATTGGCACCAAATTTCGTGAGTATCTAGAAGATTGTGGCTACAGAAATCCAAATCACGGAATGCGTGTACAGCAAGATGTAGTAGTGTGTCTTCGGGAGAAAGAATACGTACAAGTTCGGAATTATAGGCAGGATGTGTTCTGCTGTTTTCCCAGATTCCTGTTTCTTCAATGTTAAAAATAAATGGGTTTGTCAGGCCTCTGTGAATTTCAACTATAGGCTTGCCTTTATCATCTGAATCGAACATTCGTTCAAACAAAGTATCATGAGTGACAAGGCGCTCAGCACTCAGTACAACAGGGTTCATTGATCTAGCTAGTATTGAACAAACAGCTTCAAAATCCTTTTCTTTGACCAGGAAATCGATATCGACACCTAACCGTGGAGCAGCTTCTGTATACAAATTGTTTGCAAAAGCAGAACCCTTGATAAGAATGATGGGAATGTCTTTTGTAGCAAATTCCTCCAATGTGGTTACGAGCCACCGCTTATGTGCCATATCCGTAGCAAGTAGACTAAATGTATTGTCTTTGAGAAGAGCTTGCGTTTCGGACGGTAGTAACTCATAAAACCCTGTCTTTAATGTATTTTCATAGAGTAACGGTAAGATCGGATCAATATTTTCGGTACTTTCAGGAAGGGATTTAAGAATCTGGAGCAAATTATTTTTGTCTTTTTGTTGATAATCATCCTCAGACCAGCCGCTAATCCGGGCAAATCGCAGTAGTTGTAAATAGCTGTCGTCACTGCTTCGCTCTTTACAATATGGGGGATGGTTCATTAGCCTTATTTATCCATTATGCTCTAATCATATGATTGTACAAGATTTGTTAGTTGTTGCGAGAGATGCGAATTGCTAATAATATCAATAAATTATATTAAATTATTATTTGTTAATATCGAATTAAGATGATGAATAAGAAAATCAAAATTTCTCCGGATGTACTTTCACAAGTAGTGAGCGGTGAAACAGTGTTGCTAGACCTTAAGAACGAGAGTTATTTCGGTCTGGATGAGGTGGGAACTCGGATTTGGCAGCTTTTACTGGAAAACAGGGATATGGAATCTGTAATGGAGACGATTTTGAGTGAATACGATGTGGAGGCAGAGCAGTTGCGTCAGGATCTCGATGACCTTGTACAAAAACTGATAGAGGCAGGATTGGTCAAAATTGAGGACTGATCGGGTAATGGATGAAAAGGCGAATTGAACAATTAAAAGCTTTGTCACTGGACGAATGGCGATTGCTGCTAACTGTGATGGTTCTGCTGCCTATTGTTGCGTTATCTTTACGTATAAAAGGATTTAAAGGCACCCAGAATTCGATGCGCAGTTTAATGCCGAAAGAATCGGCTCTTATGGAACCAGATGAGTCAGAATTGAAAAATGCCCGTGGCATTGCCCGTATGATTGCTGTGGCAGCAGGGCATGGTGTATATCGCGCAAATTGTCTCAAGCAGTCATTGGTACTTTGGTGGATGCTGGCACGGAGGGGTATAAAATCAGAGATTGTGTTTGGGGTACAGAAAGAAGCAATTGAGCATTTCGATGCTCACGCCTGGGTTGAGTGTAACGGGATAAATCTGAGTGATTCTGAGGAAGTCCAACAGCGGTTTGCTGCATTCCAGACGAATAGTGAAAAATTAGGAATGGGAGGCGAGGAATAAGAGTGTATCGAATTTTTGATATTCTGATTGAAAGTAATATTCTGATTCCGGAACTTCCTGAAGTCGAACAAGGTGAGATCTCGATTTCCTTTCAGCTTTCATCTGATACTTTTCCTGATGAGAGTCAGCTCAAATGGTATCACCACTGGCGTTTGCCAGATGGAGAAATAACAATCTCGTGCGCCAGATTAAGAGAAGATTACTTTCTTCGTTTTCCTGAGCTGGCTGATTTCTTGATTTCTACTAATGGCAATCAAATCGGTTGTTTTGCAATGCTTGGTGTTTCGGATGAGTCGATCCGCCATTTACTCGTTGATCAGGTGATTCCCAGAGTTGTCGCACATCAAGGTTCGATTGTATTGCATGCCAGTGCTATTGAGATCGATGGAGGCGTTATAGCATTTCTTGGTGAATCCGGCTGGGGCAAGTCTACCCTTGCAACAAGTTTCTACGAGCAAGGTTATCCTTTGTTAACTGACGATTGTTTGTTGCTCAAACCTGAAGAAGGCAAAATCGTAGCTATTCCCAGTTATGCTGGTTCACGATTATGGTCAGATTCACTGGAAGCAGTCGTGAATGATAAATCCAGTGTTCATCCCGTGGCACATTATTCATCAAAAATGCGACTTATTTTTCCAGATAGGCTAAAAAATAAGGTACTCCAATTACCTCTTACTGCGATATTTGTACTCGGATCTCCTGAGCAATCAAATGACTTGAAAGAAATTGATGTTGAACCGCTCATGGTCAAGCATTCATTTTTACTTGATATTACTGATATGGACAAAATAACGACCCAGTTCCAAGCCTTTGGTCAGGTGACTGATTCTGAGTTACCAATCTATCGCCTCAGTTACCCACGTGAACATGCCAGATTGGCTAACGTACGAAATGTCGTACAGAAGGTAGCATTGAAACTTTCCACTGAGGAACCTTAGCCTCCATGAGTGGTTTATTCGGCGTTTATTACCGCGATGGTCGTCCCCAGGATTCGAATATTCTTAGTCGGATGGCCGAGTCAGTAGCTCACCGCGGTCCCGATGCAAATAATATCTGGCAGGATGGAGCGATCGCGCTTGGACATTGTATGCTCCAGACTACACCAGAGTCCCTGGGCGAAAAGCTTCCATATGCTGACAATAACACAGGGAATGTTATTACTTCAGATGCTCGTATAGATAATCGCGAGGATTTAGCTAAACAATTAGGCCTTACTGAGCGATTAAAGTCAGGTATCCCAGACAGTCAACTGATTCTTGTTGCCTATAATAAATGGGCTGAAAAATGCGTTGATTATTTGCTAGGCGATTTCGCCTTTGCAATCTGGGATGCGAAGCGACAGCATCTTTTTTGCGCACGTGATAATTTTGGTGTTAAACCCTTCTATTTTTATTTTTCCGATAACAATTTCGTTTTTGGCAGTGAAATCAGGCAAGTTGCAGAGCATCCTTTTGTTTCTTTGAGACTAAATGAAGGAATGCTGGCTGAGTATCTTACTAATTATTCTATTAGCAAAGATGAGACACATTTTACTGATATTAAACGGTTGCCCGCTGCTCATTACATAGTTGTCAACTCTCATCAATTAAATATTAATAGTTATTGGGAACTTAAACCGCAAAAACGAATATGGTACAAAAATGATGATGAATATGTAGAGCATTTTCTTGAAATATTTGGCGACGCTGTTCGGTGTCGGTTGCGAAGTGCCAAAAAAGTAGGCGCTTATCTTAGCGGTGGTTTGGATTCGTCTTCCATAGTTGGCATGGCATATTATCTAGATGACTGTAAATATAACTCGAATATTGAAATATTTTCTCTGAGTTTGCCAGGACGCGATTGTGATGAAACGAAGTATATAAATAGTGTAATAAAGAAATGGAATTGTCCACATCATATAATCAGGATTCATGAGTATCAGCAAGTGGATTGGTTACGCCATATAAATCAAACATTGGAGTTTCCTGATCCGCCAAATTTAACAATGCTCGATCCATTGATGAAAGAGGTGGGATCCAATGACATTCATATTATGCTTTCTGGGCTTGGAGGCGATGAATTATTCTCTGGCAGTCCATTTGGATATCTTGATTTACTTCGTAGAAGAAAGATTAAACAATTTGTTGAAGAATATAAATATAATACACAATCCGGAATAAACAAAGCATTGACAAGAGCTGCTGCGAATATACTTTGGCCTATTATTCCAAAGTCTATTAGAGGAAAGCTTTTATTTATAAAAGCAAAACCTCACTTCCCTCCATGGGTATCTAATCGCACTATTGAACAAATAGAACAAAGGATTCGTGTAAATAAAAAAAATATCGGTATGGAATACACGAATTTATCTGACAAAAATATATTTACTTATTTGATGAATCCCTGGATTGCTAATGTTTTTGAGCTAAGTGACCGATATAGCTCGTATTATCATGTTGAAAATCGGTATCCATTATATGATCGTCGTCTCGTAGAATTTGCTCTTGCGATACCAGAATATGAAAGAAGTCGTCAAGATATAACTAAATACATACTTCGAAAGGCAGGAAAGTATTTATTGCCCCAAAGTGTGATTAAAAGAACCGACAAAGCAGAGTTTTCAAGCGCATTTGTTGAGGCGATTAGAAAAAAAGAACAAAAAGAAGGTATTAGATTTCAGGAATTATGTCAAAAAGGCTTTGTTTCGAATGAAAAAATATTATCTGATAAATTCAGTCAGTTTTTCGAGGCAGATATCCATACAAAATATATTGAATATTTGTGGCAACTTTGGTTCACATACGCAATAAATTTATTTTTGAAAAAATTTGAATCTGATGTATCTTAATCAATATATTAACCATTAATTATATAAGGTATTTTTATCGGGGTTGATCTTATGAGAACTATTAACCGCAATCAACGGCAGGCAAAGAAGTTATTAAAAAAATACAATTCTCCGATTCTTAAAGAATTTGGAACAATAAAAGATGTTACGAGTGGCGCGGGTGGTTCAGTAGCTGACGGGGGGTCCGCGGGTCAAAGACCCTTCAGATGAGATAGTCTATCTACACTTACAAAAGCTACAAATTTTATGTTGCTGATGAGTAATTAGAGTTACTCGTTTCTATTCAACATTTTTAATCTATTTTCTTTCAGGCTTTTATCAAGCCCCGTGTCTTTGAAAAATTACGTGAAAAAAAGCTTGTTTAAAAGCCGGCCTTGAATAATGGAGCTTAATTGATCTGCAAATTATAAAATGAATGGAGCAAGATTTATCTTTAGATAAAATTGCGCTACAGATTGCAGAAAAATATTCCTGAATATTACAAAGACATACAAGTAAGCGCTTAATCATATGGGTTGTCTGTCTGTGAAGTAGAGTAAATAATCAAGGAAAAGGAGAATAAAATAAAACCTGGAAGACAGTTTTCTATCCTGGTGCAATATGTCACTCCCTACAAGACGACTCTCTTTATTGCAGGTGGCTTGATGTTGGGAGAGAGTGCGATTTCCCTGGCAAGTCCCTGGTTGGCGGGTCAATTTACCGAGACTTTATTAGCTGAAGATCCGGCAACCTTATTTTCACTCCAATATATATTGTTGTTGTGGCTGGTTGTCTTGGTAGTGCAGGCAATGCTGGGATTTGGAAACCGCTATCTTTTGGCAAATACCGGCGAGAAAATGCTAGCCCAGTTACGGGTTCGGCTTTACGATCATTTACAGTCTCTGCCACTTGGTTATTTCCATAATCACAAGCGCGGCGAGACATTGAGCTTGCTGACGTACGATGCTGAAGTTGTGAGTCAATTCGTGACTGGCACCTTGTTAAGGCTTTTACCCCATTTCGTTACATTTTTTGGTGCCCTCATATTGATCTTTATTATCGATCCCATGATTGCCATGCTGGTGGGTTTCTTTGTGCCATTGTTTTTTCTGGTGATGAAAATTCTGGGTAGAAAGATTAGGCCTATCTCCAGGGCCATGATCGATGAGTATGCTGGGACCTTTTCCATCGCGGAGGAGAACCTCAACCTGTTACCGGTCATCAAGTCCTATACACGGGAGCAGGTCGAATCAACACGATTCAGGGAAGGTAATCTGCGATTACTTAATTTGACTGCGCGTTATTTGCGTATTCAATCTTTGATGTCACCAGCGGTGCACTTTCTTGCTGCTGCGGGAATTATTTTGTTGCTATGGATCACAAGTGCCAAAATTGGTACTGGTCAGTTAACCGCGGCAGAACTGGTGAGCCTGTTGTTGTATGGAATGTTGTTGACTCGTCCGATAAGTGGTCTGGCAGACGTCTATGGTCAGGTACAACGAACGCGTGGTGCAGCAGAAAGATTGATCGAGGTATTTTCTACTGAACCTGAACCTGCAGAAACCCACCAGCCTGCGTTGCACGTAGTAAAAGGCGAGATTGAATTTTGTGATGTGCATTTTCACTATGTTGGCAGGGACGAGATTCTACAAGGTATCAATTTGATTATTCAAGCTGGTGAAACAATCGCCCTTACTGGAAAGAACGGGGCAGGGAAGAGCACACTGGTGCACCTGTTGCAGCGTTTTGCCGATCCACAACGAGGGCAAATCCTGATTGATGGTACCGATATCCGTGACGTGAGTCTTGTTAGTTTGCGGAGCCAGATTGGTTACGTACAACAGAATGTGCTGCTACTAAATGGGTCGGTGCGGGATAACCTTGCCTTTGGCAAGCCTGATGCTTCAGCAAATGAGATTGAAACTGCGGCCAAGGCAGCGCATGCATTGGAATTTGTTCGAGAATTACCTGACGGTTTTGACACCATGATTGGCGATCAGGGAGTCAAGCTTTCCGGTGGGCAGAAGCAGCGACTGTCTCTGGCGCGCGCGTTATTGAAGGATCCACCTATTTTAGTACTCGATGAGGCCACTGCCATGTTTGACCCCGAAGGGGAAAAAGGCTTCATTCAGGAGTGCCATGAAACGCTCCACCAGCGAACAGTAATCCTGATTACCCATCGGCCGGCAAGTTTAGCATTGGCAGATCGAGTGCTGAAGCTGGAAGAGGGACGAATGTACCCAGAGAAAATTGGTTAAATATCATGCTGTATAATTAATTTTCCCTAGTATTTCAATGTGATAAACTCCCAACTTAATAATTAACTAAGCTGCAGAATCGGTTGAATTAACAAGGCATTAGCAGCAACGTGTGGCTGCCGTTTCAGGCGGTCTTATTGGGTTTCGCGGGATAATTGCTGGTTTCATATGCATAACAAGAAATTTTGCGCTGGCTTGGCAATAGTCGTTTCCATTCTGTTCACCGGGTGCACCATTGTGCCCGGTGCCCATCTGCCGACGTCAAATAAAGACGTGGTGGGAGAGGAAGAGAAGAATCTGGCCAAGCTGGTTGATATCTATCCCATCACGGTCAAGTTGTTGCGCCAACTCAATACACCGAACCAGGGTCCCCGTGCCAATCCCGAACTTGAGGCACTAAAAGCGAACTATGAGTACCGCATTGGCAAAGGCGATATTCTTAATATCACGGTGTGGGATCACCCCGAGCTAACCATTCCGGCCGGTTCTTTCCGTAGTTCGGCCGAATCCGGTACCTGGGTACATAATGATGGCACCATCTTTTATCCTTACGTTGGCAAGCTAAAGGTTGAAGGTAAAACGCTGCAGGATGTGCGTGAGATATTGGTGACCCGCCTCGCCAAATATATCGAAAAGCCACAGGTTGATGTGAACATTGCGGCCTTTCGATCGCAAAAAGTCTTTGTCACGGGGGAAGTGAATCAACCCGGCAAACAGGAAATCACCAATATTCCTTTGACCCTGCTGGATGCGGTTAACCAGGCCGGTGGCCTGACTCAAAAAGCGGACTGGCGCAACGTTACCTTGAGCCGCGAGGGTAAAGAAGAAGCCGTGTCGCTCCAGGCGATCTATCAACACGGCATCCTGACGGAAAACCGTCTGCTAGAGCCCAATGACATCATCCACGTGCCGCGCAATGATCAACTCAAGGTGTTTGTAATGGGTGAGGTCGGTAATCCTTCCACACTGGTTATGGACAGAGCCGGGATGAAATTGACCGAAGCCTTGAGTAATGTCGGTGGCATTAAGGAGCTGAGTGCTGATGCTACCGGCGTATTCGTGATTCGGGGTACGAATGAAGGAGATGAAAAAATCGCCAAGATCTATCAACTGAACGTCAAGGATGCGACTGCCATGGTGTTGGGTACCGACTTCCCGCTTGAGCCCTTTGATGTTGTGTATGTCACGGCGGCCCCGCTTGAACTCTGGAACCGTGTGATGCGGCAGTTGTTACCCACACTGCAAGGTTATGATCTTCTGAACCAGAACTTTGATATTTCGGTAAGAAACGAATAGCTCGGTAGAGATGGTTAATGGTATTGAGATTTGATGTTTAATTCCATTTTGGTTGTCTGTGTAGGGAATATTTGTCGCAGTCCGACGGGAGAGCGTTTGCTGCAGCAATTATTACCAGGAAAGGATATCACTTCAGCCGGTGTGGGGGCCCTGGTGGGTCATCCCATGGATGAACTGGCTGCCGAAATTGTGGTTCAACACGGGCTTGACCCGAGCGGGCACGTGGCCCGCCAGTTGACTCCAGATATTTGCAAACAGGCCGATATCATCCTTACCATGTCGAACCGCAATATCGAGGAAATTTGCCAGATTTCGCCCGAATCTCGGGGTAAGGCCATGCTATACGGTCGGTGGATCGGCGATAAAGAAATTCCTGATCCGTATCGGCGTGAGCTGATAGTGTATGAGCAAGCCTTCGAATTGCTGGATGAGGGTGCCAGAGCCTGGTTACAGGCATTGCAACGGTCATGATGTGCGGATGAACAACGAGAATCCTTTGTACTACAAACCCATCGATGAGCCTTACATCGAAGACGAAAATGAGTTTGGCAAGCTCCTCGGTCTGCTGATCGATGGCCGGCGTATCATACTGGCTTTCACGCTGGCCTTCTTTGTCGTTGGTCTCTACAACGCGATCTTCAGTACACTGATCTACCGCGCCAATGCACTGATTCAGGTCAATAAAGAGCCCTCGGGGATGGCCCGCTATAGTGATTTTGGGGAGTTTTTTCCTATGGCGGGTTCAACGGTGGAGGCCGAAAAGGTCGTGGTTTCATCCCGCATGGTGATGGAGCAGGTATCGGATGAACTGGGCTTGCAAATCGGCGTGTCGCCGCGTTACCTGCCTCGCATTGGCAAGGGCCTGGTGCGCATGTTGGGCAAGGATCGAACTGGTTGGTTGGCTTCTCTGTTTCCTGCCTATGCCTGGGGCGGTGAAGTAATTCGTATCACTCGCCTGGAGGTCCCCGAGAATCTCGAGGCTGCGTTGGTCCTGGTGGCTGGTGAGACAGGACAATATAAAGTGTACGCGGACGACAGCCTTCTACTGACAGGTAAAGTAGGAGAACTGGCCAGCGGCAACGGGCTTTCCATTTTGGTTACTGATCTTGTGGGTCGCTCCGGCGTTGAATTTGACCTCTGGAAGCAGTCACAACTGGATGTTGTTCAAGAGCTGCAAGATGGTCTCTCAGTCAGTGAAGTGGGCGACTGGAGTGGCGTCATGGAAATCTCTTACGAAGGCGAGGACAAAACCGAGATTCGCAAGATTCTCAATAGCATCAGCCAACATTATCTAATGCAGAATGTGCAGTTGATGTCCGCCGAGGCGGAAAAGCGTCTGGCCTTTCTGCAAACCCAGTTACCCAGCTTAAAAGCTGATCTGGAAGCGGCGGAAAACCTGCTCAATGAATACCGCCTACGCAACGAGTCGGTCGATCTTTCTTTGGAAACCAAAAGTATTCTGGAGCAAATCGTTAATCTTGATGCTCAGTTGAATGAACTGATCTTCAAGGAGGCGGAATTAAGTGGGCGTTTCAAAACTACTCATCCCAACTATGTTGCGTTGTTGAAAAAGCGTAATACCCTGTTGGAACAGAGGGAACGCTTTACGCAAAAGGTCCAGCATTTGCCGGAAACCCAGCAGGAGATTCTGCGTTTGACGCGTGATGTGGAGGTCAACCAGCAGATCTATGTGCAACTGTTGAATACGGTTCAGGAGCTGAATATTGTCAGAGCCGGGACGGTGGGTAATGTCCGGATTCTGGATCATGCCGAAGTATTCGGACCCGTCAAACCGAAACGCAGACGTATGGTCATCATTGCTACCTTGCTGGGCTTCATGCTGGGCGTGGGCATTATCTGGTTACGAAATGCTCTGCGAAGGGGTGTTGAAAACCCGGATGAACTGGAAAAAATCGGCTTGCCCGTTTATGCCTCTATACCCTTATCAGATGTACAGCAGAAACTCGATCGGCAGCGTAAACGAAAAGCGCCAGGTAGTGATGAAAATTACCATTTGCTGGCGGTTAAAGACGCCAATGACCCCGCGATTGAGGCCATCCGCAGTCTCAGAACAAGTATGCATTTTGCGATGTTGGAGTCTGAGGAAAATATTCTGATGGTGACCGGGCCGGCGCAGAATGTTGGCAAATCCTTCATTACGAGCAATTTGGCAGCCGTCTATGCCGAAAGTGGTAAAAAGGTTTTGCTCATCGATGCCGATATGCGTAAAGGATATATGGAGGAATTATTTCACCGGGAGGAAGTGAGGGGTTTAAGTGAATACCTCTCGAAACAGGTGACTCGCGATGAGGCAGTTCAACAGGCTGTGATGCCGGGATTGGATTTTATTAGTTGTGGCACCACGCCACCCAATCCATCAGAGTTGCTGATGTTGCCGGAATTCCATGATCTCATCGAATGGGGATCAAACGCGTATGATTTGGTGGTTATTGACAGCCCGCCCATCTTGTCCGTTACCGATGCGACATT
>WOR8_10005287_pt1 | contig 12474 bp, 4 predicted proteins | sample DeeMarSeWOR38_10_FD_19890 | JGI IMG/M metagenome (IMG submission 19890) | reverse complement strand
CAAAACCATCTCCCGGATCGGTAATGTGATGCACCGTAAGAATTTGTGTGCCGACGTTGCTGAATCTGACAATTTCTGGTGAATTGTAACCAACCTCAACAAATCCAAAGTCTATTGAACTCGGAATTACCCGGAGATGTTTTCCAGTCAGGGGCACAGTATAAAAAGTCATGCTATTAACAGAATAAAATCCTGTTTCACCGATGATATAAACCTTTCGTTCGGTTTCATTGATTGTTACAAGTATATTATCGTTATCATTAAAATCTCTTATAATTGCAAACAAATTCCCGGCCACATCGAAACTCAGATCTATCAGCCCGTATTCAGGATTGAAGTCCTCGATCATAGTTGCCTGCGCGCTTGTTATATCTATCGTATACAAAGTATTTGATCCAAGTGCCCATAAAGTTCCGGTTACAGGATTAAAAAACAGCCGATCAAACCAGAGCCCCGTATCACCGATGAGCTGAGAACTTCCTGTGATTGGATCGATGATAAATAGATTACTCCCAATCAGGACATATAATGAATCTCGGTTGTCAAATGTCATCCCATTTATTGATCCCAGCATGGGATCAAAACTGAGTATTGCTCTTCCGGAAGCGGCATCAACACGGTATATTTTACCACTATTACCTGTGCTATAAAGTTTTCCTTCAGAATTGATGGCCAATATCTCAAGGTATCTCACCCCTGTGCTCCCGATCATCGTTCCTATTCCTGTGGAGGGTTCAATTTGGAACAAACTTGTACTGTCACTTTCGTTCGCAAAGACATAACAAGCTCCACTATCCGCAGGATTGAGTATGAGGCCGGTTCCTTGCAACAATACATGTGTCTCCGGAATATTATCGTTGTTACTGGTAATGATAATACTATTGTTGGACGCACCAGTCTCAGAAGGGCTGAAAGATACATTTACATATTGTGAATTGCCGGAAGATAGTACGAGAGGCAAATCTGGAGGACTGATAATACTGAATGGAGATTCCGGATCAGTAACATCAACTATGGTCAGATCTTCCGTTCCGATATTACTGATAGTTATAGTTCCAAATGAGCTGTCTGCCACCTCAATATAACCAAATTTTATAATTGATGGGATTATGCTTATATGTTTCCCTTCAATGGATTCATTATAAAACGCTAATCCAGTGATTGAGCTAAAACCTGCCTTTCCGATGATCGAACCTGTACCTGTAGTTTTGTCAATCATAATAAAAAAGTTATCATCAGTATTTCCTCCCCCTGCGATGGCAAATAAATTTCCTGCCACATCAAAATTAAGGTCGGTTAATGGATAATCAAGGTTTGTATTGCCGATCAGGTTTGACATGGCGGTTGATTTATCAATTGTATAAATATTATTTTGGCCTGCCCCCCATAGCTTTCCAGTTACCGGATCGAATGACAATCCATTGATCGAAACATTGATTTCTCCGATTGTTTTCACTGTACCGCTGGTTAGTTCAATAGTAGTTAAATTCTGTGGAAACCACCAGTATCTGCCGTATCCAGTCAGAGCATACAGGGTGTCATTCTTATCAAAGGTTATTGCCGCCAACGGCCCCAATCCCGGATTTGAGATAAATACCGTTTCTGCGGTTTTTGCATCTATTCTGTAAAGATTACCCTGCGAGTCTGTACCATAAATTTTTCCAACTGAATTTATTGCTAAACTCTGGACGTTATTTAGCCCGATAGTGCCTATCAATGTACCGGCACCGGTTGAGGGATCGATCTGAATGAGCGTACTGCTATCCCCGATAGCAGCCGAGGCATAACAAGATCCCTTGTCAGCCGCATTAAGGGAAAAACCTTCGCCCTCCAGCTCAATCTTCAATGAGGGATTATCTTCATCATCGCTTGTGATAACAAATTCGGCATTGATAATTCCCGAATCCTTTGGCTTAAACATAACATATATAATTATTGAATCTTCAGGTGTGATTTGGACCGGCAGATCTGGCAAACCACGTAATCCGAACGGGATTCCCGGATCAGAAAAATCGGTTATGGTTAATTCGGTTAGACCAAGATTAATGATTGGAACCTTTATACGCAGACTGTCAGTAACTTCAACATTTCCAAAATCGATATTTGACGGGGCCTCAATCTTTGCATATATCAGGTTAGTGAAGGCTATAGTTATAAGAACAGATATATTAAAAACAGACCATCTGAATCCGGGTTGCTTGATTTTCATGATAATTCTCCCCTTTAAAAAGAATCTTGGAAAATTTGTCAACTCCGCAAGATGTTGGTGCAGGTCAGAAAAAAAGATTCATTTTCGTTTTCAAGGGCGTGTGAGAAGTTGTACAATAAACGTAACGATACATATTTTTAGAATATTTCTTGATTTAATGAAAGTTGAATTTTAACTGAGAGTTGTTTTAAAAGATTATTCTCGTATCTTCGATTCAGTCTTCTTTATACTACGGAATGTCTGGTAAAATTCGTGTGTGATCGAGAGGCATTCATGGGACAAAGATATTTCAACTGTTCTTGAATCATCCTGGTGAAAGAGATCCCATTTAAATCCGATATTCATGCAACACTATTTACGTTTTGGAAAATTTTCCTTATTTGATTAGAATCATTTTCTTACCCTCTCTAAAATCACCAGCGACCAATTGATAGTAGTATATTCCACTCGCCAGATTCTTTCCGTCGAAAGTGTAAGTATAGTTTCCTTCATTTAATTTCGTTGAAACAAGAGTTGATACTTCTTTACCGAGTACATTAAATACTTTCAGTTCAACGAATTCGGATTTGATTAATGAGAACTCGATTGTTGTAGATGGATTAAAAGGATTGGGATAATTTTGTTTCACTGAATATGTCAAAGGATAAAATTCTTCGTGTTTTGACAATCCTGATACATTATCAATAAATACAGAAAAAGTATCGCTCCAAAACAGGTATCCATCGCTCATGATATTCATTGCAAAACGAGCATTCTGACCACCTGCATCATTTTCAAATTTGAAATACTGTGAATTTGAACTAGTCGCTAATTCACCGGGCGAAATATCACCGAACATCAATGTGTTTGTTACCGGAAGAGTAGCAAATGTGTCAAGCGGGACAATTTCACTGGTAATATTTTTGGCCTTCGAAATCGAACCAATATTGCTGAGTGTAAAATTAAACTTTATACGGTTACCTGGATTTGGAACTGTATCAGTGGAAGTTATTTCATAGTGATCTAGTACAACAGGGCCAATTGTTGTAAATAGCGAGGAAGCCCCACCTGGTGTGTTAAAAAAACCTGAATCTGATATGGCAGTAACGATGGTGGCTGTATAATATTTTTCTCCCACTGGAACCGGCCAGAAGCCTCCCAAAAAACTATCACCCGCGGTACTGTCATTATGCAAACCATCATCAAACATCATAATTGTATCAAGTATACTTTTGTCAAAACTTTCAATTATTGCTCTTACATCATCGCTGTTGGCATCCGGATTAATTATTTCAGCTGTCAGGAATAAAGTATCTATTCCAGGAGCCTGGTAAGTTTTATTAACGGCGGTATTTACAGCATAGCTGTCAAAAGGATCACCGACACCGACGGCATACCAGGCATTTGTTACCGCTTTTACCTGATCTGAGCCAGAACCATATAGATCGCTTGCAGAATTAATAGCGCCCTGCCTGGCATCATGAAACATGGAAGTTGGCGTCATGTAAACGGTCAGGTTCCTGTAAGCAATCTGTTCTGCATCTTCAATCCCGATCCCGTTAACAGAAAAAATATCTCCGTTATCGTTTGCTCCGCTGCCGCCTTCCGATAGCAAATAGAACCAATGGTCCTGCACACTGCTATTAATATGCACACCTCCATTGTCCGGATCATCCGGATTTGTAGAAGCCCAATAATTGCCCCGGTACGTATCGGGGTGTTCACGGGAGTTAGGATCAATCATTGACTTACGGTAAGCCGTTCCTTCCAAAATAGCATCGGCTCCTAATAACCAGTCTCCATCTCCTTCAGTCCATCTTTCAATAGATTCTCCAAAAATATCGCTGAATGATTCATTTAAAGCTCCGGATTCCCCTTTATAAATCAGGTTGGCGGATTCCTGTGTTACGCCATGAGAAAATTCGTGTCCTGCAACATCCAGAGAAACAAGAGGGCCTTCTGTAATACCATCCCCGTCACCATAGATGATAACACCATTTCCAAGATAAAATGCGGTTTTATAAGAATAATGAACATATGATTTTATGCTGCCGCCTACATTGTCATAACCGTTACGACTATGCCTTTCCATAAAATAATCATATGTTTTTTCAGTACTCCAATGCATACTTACTCCGGCATTATCCTCCGGATCTGTAAAACTGCTGTCATCATCTGTAAAATCCACGGCAAGATACATAAGTTCAACATCTTTCATATTATATGTAAAGATACCATCGCCCCGTCCCTGTTCACGCAAGCGATAATTGCCGCCTACAATAGTAACCCCTTCATCCAGTTTAAGAAAACTAACCGCAGCAGTGTCTCCATCATTAAAATACAATGTTGTATCGGAATTGGAAATTTCAATATTATCGATCTGCCAGCCAAATAAAGCGGGATTGGTCCAGGAATCGACACCTCCGTCCGAGGCAAAGGCAAAACGTATTTTCACGGTTTGACCGGAATATTCTGAAAGGTCAAAAGTAACATTACCCCACTCGTTATTGGTACCTGTCCAGCCGGGAACATTTAAACCTTCCCCAAATATTTTACCAAAACTGTACAGACTGGAACTGCTGTATTGTGGCACTGGATTTTCAAGTACCTGCCATGTATCTGCATTATCAGTGGAAATACGGACATTCATCCCATCCCATCCATCATACGAAGAAGGGGCACCGACAGGATCCTCAATGCCATAGCGCTGGTAAAATGAAAGCTGAATATCCTCTCCCTCCAGAAAAACAGGTTCCGTATCCATGACCTCATGCCATAAATCAAGATATCCGGAAACGATAATCAAAGATGTGTCGGCAAGCCAAAAACTCTGCCCGATGTCTCCAAGAGCGTTCCTGTGACTGGTATGCCAGTAGGATTGAGGAATTACCTCCGGGTATAAAGAATCGGAAACCGTTATTTGTACCAGGCCGTTATACAGGCTTTGTCCTTCACCCTGTACATCATTTTCAAAAATAAGGGGATTTTTATTTATAATTTCTCCGGTGTAGGCATCAACATCCACATTATATCGCCACATAGGTTTTTCCGCCCAGATATCAAACCTGTAAACCAGTCGATAATTAGTTGCCTGTCTGATGTTTTCTGCTGAACTGATCATCAGCTTGCCTTTTGGATAATAAGTAGCACTTCTGTCATTTTTTTCTTTTTTTAGAAGGGCTTCGCTTTTAGGATTTTGCCACATATATCTTTCTGCATTGAGTTGAAGGAGTGCATGTTTTAAAGCCTGTTCTTCAGACAGCTCCGGGGTGATATTTATATCGGGGATGTTAAAAAGATCTCCGTTGGCAGAGTGCACCAGATCGTTTTTTTCATGAACGATATACTGCCTGTCCGCTATTTCCACACCTTTATAATACTGCTTAAAACGATGATGGGTTTGTCCAAGGTTGTCTTCAAAGGATTTAAGCACTCTAAATGTGTTATCATCCGATACATTGAACTTCTTTTTGAAAGCGGGCCAAAAGGATGATAAGGACACAGGATCGTCTTTTGAAAATTTTATCTCGTTTGGAATGGCTTTGTCTTTATCCATTAAAACATACGCTTTGTCAAAGGTAGTAACGTTCCGTGTATTTTGGGCATAAGGGTTTGAAAAAATGAATAAAATGAATATGGCTTTATAAAATATCTTCATTTTTCCTCCTACTTTAGTAACAGAAGTTTACGGGTTTGCATAAAGCCGCCGGTATTTTTAAGCTGATAATAGTAAACCCCGCTTGGATATCCCGAGGCATCCCACCGGACTTCATAATGGCCTGCTGGTTGTACCTTGTTAACCAACGTGGCCACTTTTTGGCCGAGGAGATTGTAAATAGACAAATTGACCTGTACGGGCATATTGCGATGTGCCCCTACAGAATATTCGATATTGGTTGCCGGATTAAAGGGATTGGGATAATTTTGCTGTAACTGATACTCTTTTACAGAAACATGTGGCTTCTCTTCGATTGTAGTAACAGCCGGGGCAACTTTGATGAGCAGGACATCCCCATCTTTGATTCCGGTTATGATATAACCGCCATCTGAAGTCTGTTGAATTGAATAACCTTCACCCTCGAATCTTAATATCCAGGTAGAGTCGCCATTAACATCTGTTTTTATCAGCCCAATTGTCCCTGTGATGACATAGCCTCCATCACTGGTCTGCTGAACTGAATATCCACTATCTCCACCTTTTCCAAATATTTTTGTCCAAAGTGTATCCCCATCGGCATTGGTTTTTACCAACCAGATTCCTCCAAAGTCATTTTCTCCTATAGATTTCGGCAGTAATATAGGGGGAGTAGATTGCCCAATTGAACCTGTAATGATATAACCACTATCCGCAGTCTGTTGAACAGAGAAGCCTCTGGCAACACAGCTATCCCCGAAGGTTTTAGTCCACAGGGTATCGCCATTGGCATCGGTTCTGATCAACCACAAATTACTTTTAAACTTACCATTCCCATTATTTCCTCCTCCGTTAGGGTACCTGACATTTGCATTTCCAGCTATAATATACCCTCCATCATTGGTTTGTTGAACTGAATTCCCTTCATCATGAAGATTATCGCCGTGTACTTTGGTCCATACAGTATCACCATTAGAATCAGTCTTAATCAATTCAAGATTTCCGTGAGTTCCTGTAATGATATATCCCTCGTCTGCTGTCTGCTTAACTGAATTCCCTATACTGGTTCTACCTAAACCTAAGATTTTACTCCAAAGTGTATCCCCTTTTGCATCAGTCTTAATCAGCCAAACATCCCCAACAAAATAATGACGAGAACCGGTAATAATATATCCACCATCTGATGTAGAGTCGATTGAATTACCCTCTGCTCTAAAATTGCCACCAAATGTCTTAGTCCATATAGTATCTCCCAATGAATCGGTCTTTATCAGCCAAACACCTGCGTTCCCACCAGGGTCCTCAGTGTACCCTGTTATAATGTAACCACCATCAGATGTTTGAAGGACCGAATTGCCTCTATCAATTACAACATCGTTCCCAAAAATTTTTATCCATTGTATATCCGGTACTTGCGCCAAAAGAATTGTATTAAAAAGAACTATAATAATAATTAGTGTAAAGCGAAGCATCACATACCTCCTCACAAAGGATTGAGTCGAAAACGTACTCCTAAATAAGAATCAAAGGGGGATTATCTCTACCAGGTATGTTTCAAATTTTATCAGATATGTTAACTTTTACCGCTTTGAGGTATTTTACCGGGGATGTTTTATAAAATTTCCTGAAGCACTCTGTAAAATAGGAAGGATTTGAAAAACCTGTTTCATAGGCAATTTGCGCCATATTGCCAAAACCGGACTCCAGTAACAGGGCGGCCTTTTTTAGACGCAGTGTTCTTACATATCCAGTGGCCGAATAACCTGTTAACGATTTAAGTTTTTTGTGTAACTGGGTGCGGCTTAAATGTACCAGGCCGGCAAAATTTTCCATGGTAAACGCAGGATCAGCCATGTTGGCTTCAACGATCTGATGACAGTGCTGTAAAAATTTCTCATCCGCAGAAGTGATGTCAACCTCCGACGGATTAAAAAATTTATCCTGGCTGAACTTTTTATGGATGCGTTTTCTGTTTTCCAACAGGTTATCTATGCAAACAGATAATTCAGCGGCATCAAACGGCTTCGTAATATAGGCATCAGCGCCCGTTTTCAAACCCCTGAGTTTGTCCGGATTTTTTGTTTTGGCGGTTAACAGGATAACCGGTATATGACTGGTCCGCAGGTCCTTTTTAATTTTATCAACAAGTTCATAACCGTCCATGTTAGGCATCATTACATCACTGACAATCAGGTCAGGCAGGAATTCAACCGCACGAATTATACCTTCGCTGCCATCAATACATGTTTCCACTTTATATTTATCTTCAATGAGACTTTTTATATAGGACCGCATTTCATGATTATCTTCCACGACCAGGATTCTGACTCTTTCATCGGTTTCCATTTCTGTTTTATACATTTCTTCAGGGAGCCGCTCCGGCAACAACGTATCCTCCATTGGTTTTATGATTTTCCCGTCATCAATTTTGATAACCGGGAATTGCAGCTGAAATTCACTGCCGTGGCCTGACCTGCTTTGTACTGTTATATTTCCTTTATGCAAATGGACCAGTTCTTTCACCATGGCCAGTCCTATCCCGGTCCCGCTCAGCTGCTTGTTGATATCATTATCCACCTGGTAAAACATTTCAAAGATCTTATCTTTCTGGTCTTCAGCAATGCCAATCCCTGTATCGGAAATCAGGATTACAATTCTGTTATTATCAGTGCTTCGTTTCAGCCTGATCAGCACTTCACCCTGAGCGGGTGTGAATTTCAGGGCGTTATTTACAAGATTAATAATAATCTGTTCAAATTTTTCTTTATCAATTTCACAAATAACAGATTTATAATTATTAATAAACTGAAGACTAATTTTTTTATCAGCGGCCATTGATTCAAAAGAGGCAACAATTGTCTGTAATATGGGGATAATATCTTCATTGTTTGTCCGGATGGACAGAGCGCCGTTTTCCAGCATGGAAAGATCCAGGTACATATCAACCAGTTTGTTCATACGGCGGGCATTATCACGTATTCTTTTTAGATCATCTGCCTGTTTTTTATCTTTTATTTTTTGAATCAGCCGTTCAGCCGGTCCCAAAATCAGGGTCAGCGGCGTACGGAATTCATGGGATATACCCGCAAAAAATTTTGATTTCAGACTATCCATCTCCTGTAATTTGCGCGTTTCATGTTTTAGATGTATCCTGTTCAGTTCATAGCGCCGCAAAAACCAGACGAGGGACAGGAAAAAAGCCAGATAAAGAGAATATGCCCACCAGGTTGCCCAGGGTGGAGGATTTATTATTATCCTCAAAGTGGCGCCTTTTTCATTCCAGTAGCCATCGTTATTGCCGGCTTTGATCCGGAAGGTATATGCACCGGGATCAAGATTGGTGTAGGTTGCAAGGCGCAGCGAAGCGTCCGTATGTATCCATTTGGGATCAAACCCTTCCAGCATGTAAGCATAACTGTTTCTCCCGGAATTCTGGTAGTCAAGAGCGCTAAATTCCAGAGAGAAAACCGTCTGCTCATATGATAGTTCTATAACATCACTGTTGTAGATCTGGTTTTTTAAAACAGAATTGTGTCCGGGAAGCACACTTTCATTATAAATCCGCAAATCGGTCAGGACAACAGGCGGGATCACCGTGTTTTCCCGGATATTATCCGGGTGAAAAATATTCAGACCATAGCCGCCAATAAACATCTCGCCATCCGTATTTTTATAAACAGCCCGGTCAAACTGATTAGCCAGAAAGCCGTCGCCCGAATCATAACTTTTATATTCCATACTTTGCGGATTAACTTTATAAATCTTTGTGGCTGTACTAAGCCATAAATTAGCCGTATTATCTTCCTCTATTCCCCGTATTTCCTCAAATTCAAAGCCGTTTTTTCCGGTGACAGGTCTTAGTGTTCCGTTAATCCTGTCAAAAAAGTTCAAACCGGCCACAGTACCAATCCAGATATCGTGGTTATTGTCTTCGTGAACAGACATAATTATATCATGATTGATTGAAGTGGCGTTTTGGGGATCATGTTTATACCATTGGGACTTTTCCGAAGCAAAGTCCCATTTTCTTAGCCCGTCAAACGTGCCGATCCATAAAACGTTATGAGAATCAAAATAAAGAGTGTAAACGCTTGCTTGCCCATCCCGGGTAAACTTTTCTGTATGCGGATCAAAACTTATCAGGCCGTTCTGCGATCCAAGCCAGATCATACCCCTGTCATCTTCACAAACACTGTATATGGTATTGGCGGTTGAAGAGTCATCACCGGATATATAAAACCGTTTAATATTATGTGAACTGAGGTCCAATCTGTTAAGGCCATCAAGTGTTCCAAGCCACAGGTATTTTTTATTTCTGGAGGGATGGATGGAAAATACCATGTTTGACGACAAACTGTTATTGTTACGCGGATCGTTTACGAAATGCCTGATCTGCCCGTTGTCCCTGTCGTATCTGCTGAGCCCGCCAAAGGTGCCGATCCATAATACCCTGTGGCCGTTAATCTTTGTTTCTGTTACTGCGCTTACCATTGTATTTACAAGGCTGTGCTCAAGCGTGCTGATATCAGCGGATCTCGGTTTAAACATATTCAGACCTGAACTTGTAGCCAGCCAGATCACCCCTGAATTATCTTCTATTACAGAATAAACAAGGTTCGAGCTAAGACTGCGCGGATTTTTGGGATTGTGTTTATAGTGTGTAAAATGTCCTGTTTCCCAATCCAGACTAAAAAGGCCAATGTGAGACGCCACCCATACCCTTTTGCCACCTGATTTTTTTTCAGGACAAACATTCATGATATCGGCAGTGGATAAGTTTTTGTCGTGCAGATAGTTCCTTATTTCGCCGGTATACAGGTCAATCCTGAATAAACCGGCCTGTGATGTGGCTACCCAGAGAATATCCCTGCCCTTTTCCCTGGCGGCATATATTTTCCAGACCATAGTTATCTTAAAATGAGAATACTTCGTTTTGGCTATAAAGGGCAGCAACTGGTCCGTGGAGGGATCAAAATAAAAAAGGCCCTCATTCCACGTGCCTACCCACAGGCGGGATGTACTGTCCCGGGAAATGGCCGCAATAAAATTCTGACTGCTACTGTATTTTTTTTCAATCCCCTCAGGGAAATACCTGGAATATGTTTTTGATTCCGGGTCATACCTGTTTAATCCCCAATTTGTACCTATCCATAAATACTGCCTGTTATTATATTCCGTTTCCCCAAAAGCGGTAACGAAGTTTGATGTTAATCCTGTAGAATCACCCCGGGATTTGGTATAGCGGGTAAAATTATTTGTTTCAGGATTGAAACTGCAAAAGCCTCCGGACTCGGTTCCGATCCATAAACGACCCGATCTGTCTTCATACAGGACCCGTATATCATTTACACTCAGACTGGCAGAATCCCCGGGAATGGTTTTATAAGTTGTAAATTTATACCCGTCATATCTGTTGAGACCTGCGATAGTACCAATCCACATAAAACCTTTTTGATCATACAGAAGTGCTCTGGTACGATTATTTGACAGGCCATCATCAGCGGTCAATTTTTCAAATCGGGCGTTTTGGGATTGTGCAATTAAGGATGTGCTGATCATTATTGCAGAAAAAAACAGGCTTAACAATTTCATCGCGTTAACCTTTTTCTTCATATTGTCAATTTTATTAGACGCCAATAACGAGTTATAATAAGCGGTAAATGAAATGTAGAATTCAAAATCGTATGGCTAAATATAAAAACGTAGACTTAAAATGATTTATTTCAATTCATTGATTGTAGAAATTCTGTTTTGATCTTATGGAAATAACTTCCACAGCGATGACAATGACCATATTTTTATAAAATTTCCATTTAGCACTTCATGAATAAAAAAGGGCTTTGAGAAAATTCCCAAAGCCCTCATATATGCGATCCGGAAGAGACTTCCCGCCTTGCGGCGGGACAACTTCCTGCGTGACTTATTTTTTTAATAGAGAATCAATATAGCTTCGACTTTTCCTATTTTTTATCTCACGTTCTCGTTTTAATGCATCGGATTTTTCTTCATATTCCTCAATATGAACCACATTCCAGGGGATACCTCGTTTTGTGAATCGTCCCCAGCCCTGGTTATGCCTTTCCAATCGCCATTCAAGGTCTTCAGTAATGCCGGTATAGTATTGGTCAATTTTCTCAGAATAAATTATGTAAAGTTTCCACATAATAAAAAAGGGAAGCCATGATTATGACTTCCCATACCCAAAATTCTGGCGGTCCGGACGAGACTCGAACTCGCAACTTCCTGCGTGACAGGCAGGTGCTCTAACCAAATTGAACTACCGGACCAAATTTAATCAATCCATAATTTAACCAGTGTTATACTAACTGTCAAGTATAGCCAAATTTGCTGATATTGGCCGGATAAACTCATAAATTAGGCCGTGATGGGAATAAACCATAACAGATTAAAGTTTATCCTGATACTTTGTCCGAACTTAGTGAATAAATTAATTTGAATTGGTATAAAAATAATAAAAATTATTTGTTAAATTTAAAAAATATAAAGATATATTAGCCTTTTTTAATAAACTATACATGAAAAATTATCTCCAGTTGACCAAACCCTCGATCATGCTGCTGGTGATCATCACAGGAGCTACCGCCCTGGTGGTCGAAGGCAGCCTGCTGACGCAGCCGGTGAAATTTTTTCT
>WOR8_10005285_pt1 | contig 12476 bp, 5 predicted proteins | sample DeeMarSeWOR38_10_FD_19890 | JGI IMG/M metagenome (IMG submission 19890) | reverse complement strand
GGTTTTGATGATGTTGATGCTGCAGGTCATGATTTTGGAGCAGCTTCTACAACTTATAATCAAATGATAGAAAATACTGACAGCTATATTGGAGAAATCTTAGATTTATATGACTCATTAGGTCAACTTGAGAATACTACAATAATTCTTTTCAGTGATCACGGGCATGAGGACATTGGAGGGCATGGTGGAGAATCATTTAATCAAATGCATGCAACGTTCATTCTTTCTGGTAAAGGAGTTACAAATTGGGGATTAGTATCCGATAAACCAACAAGAACAAATTTCATAATCCCTACATTATTAGCAATGTTAGGGGAACCATTAGCTCCAACTATGAATGGTCAGGTTTTGTTAGATTTCATTAATATAGATTTACAGTCAGAGGCAATTTACGCACTCCAGCAAGCAGAGATTATGAAACAGCAACTCGAAGCTACAATAAATGAATTCAATATCATTTCAAACAAAGCAAAATTACCCTATCTCGCAGGAGTAGAATTAGTTGAAGATAATATAACTATTGCAGAAGGGGAATACTCAATAAATCAATATAGTTCATCAATAAGTTATAGTCAAACGGCAGAAGATGCTGCACGAATTTATCTAAGCTTATTATTGAAAAGATTAAAAGCTGTTTCTGAGTTATCTAGAACTCTATTAATTATTGGAATTATAACCATTATTTCTGCTACAATTTTCTATTTACATAGACGAAGAATCATAGAAGTTGCTCATCAAGAGGTTTTCACAAAAGAACAATTAATTCCTCAATTACTAGGAATGTTAACAGCAATATCATTTGCGATTTTAATAGCAGCAAGTTTTGGATTCAAATTCGCAGCAACCAGTTTCAATAGTACACAGCAAACTGTTCCTCCAATTTTAACGGCATTTTTTGTTTCATCAGTTCTAGCAATTTTTATTCCTTGGTTAGCTACTTATCTTTTAAATAGAAAATCAGTGGAATTTACTTCATTTAAGGAATGGCGAAGCACATTTCTAAAATCATCAATTGGTTCTTTGTTCTTTATTTCATTACCAATTTTTGGTTATGTTTTATACTATATTGCTCAATACGGGCCATGGCCTAGCTGGTTCTTCCCACCTTTATCAGACACATATGCTTTTTGGATTATAGGTATAATGCCTTGCATAACCTATATTGTACCTCTTATAATGATGCTTGTTCTATGGAGAAGCAAAAGAAAAAGCAAAACACAGCAAACTAATTGAGTTTTAATATGAGAATAGATTTCTTTTGCGAAATCTTTTTTTCTTTCATTTTTAATTATAATAATAATTCTTTTCCGGAAGGATTTTTTTATGGATGAACAACCTTTGTCAACCGACGAAGCTATTCTAAACGAATTGAGACAAATTAGAAAACATTTAATACCAGTTGAAGAAGAACCTGTAGAAAAACCAAAAAAACGTTTTCATAGAATCAGGGGTTTCGGAGATGAATTCTTAGAATTCATTCGTAAATATCGAGTTCTAGGATTAGCTGTGGCATTCATAATGGCTACCTATGTAGGTCTTTTAGTCCAATCATTAGTTAACGATATAATCATGCCTATACTACAATACATCCCAGGTCTAGATAGTCTTGATAGCTTAGCACAATGGCAAGCGGGGCCATTTTTCGTTGGTAATTTTATATCAACTATAATTATCTTCATAATTATTTCATTGGTAATGTTTCTAATTATCAAAATTGGAAATAAAATAGGACTCGAAAATGATTAATTTCGAATCCTGTTTTTCTTTCTTTTTCTATTTATTTATAATCTGAGGATTCGATTGAGATATCAGATTGAGAATTTAGAAATGTATTCCAGGAACAACTTTGATATCCTTTCTATAGAAGTATACATACCAACAGTATCATTTCGTTCTCCACAGCTAATTCCATTGAAGACTTCCTCTACTATTTTTGGAATAGCATTAAGCACATCATGGAAAACTACTAGATTTTCCTTCGAACTTCTTGCTAACTCTAAACTTCTAAGGGATGCTTTAGCAAATTTATCGGCTTGCTTATAATCATAATCAATTAGTGATGTCATTGCTTTTTCTGCTAGTATAATTGAATCACCAATAAGAATTTTTGTTTGCTTTGAAATATGTTCTAAAGAAGCTTCATCAAGACTTAGTTTTTGGTGTAAAGATGTTATTAATAACTCTTTTTCAGTTTCAGAATCAACTTCTACTTGTTTTGCTAATTTGTCTCTTCTACGAACAGGACTAATCTTCTGAGTGATCAATCCTTTAGAAATTTCTGGTTCTCCGAAGTATTTTATTACAATATCAATTGCACCTTTGAATCGAGACATATTAATATGAGTATCATCCGCAACAGCATCTCGATAAATGAATTCAAATTCATTAGCGAAAAGTTGGAGTTTTTGTAAATGAATTGGTTTTACTTTATTAACAACAAGTACTGTATCTCCATAATTACTTGTATAAATTAAGAGATGTTTCTTGCCAAATTCTACTGTTTCAACTTGGAACTTCGATTGATTACCAATAATTTCTTCCAGAATACCTCTAATACCACTCATTGCTCCACCAAAAAGTTGTTCATCCGTAACCATTTGTGAAGTATATGGAATATATAGGACAGTTAAACCAGATTTCAAAATATATGAAATATTTTGTATTTCATCATGCCAACCTCTATTCACAATTGGTTTTCTTACCGTAATGGCAATAGTAATACCAACTAGAAAAACAATAGAAATACCTACTATAATTGCTACCCATGGAACATCAGATATAATTTCTTCAGCTACTAGATTGAATTGATAACTATTGCTGTTGGTATTTCCAGCCAAATCGCTATAAGTGAAATTAATATCATATAAACCAAGTTGTAATGGATTAAAGTCTATTATAAGATAGAATTGATGAATTGAGCCAAGTGAAAGATTGTAAATCATATCAAAAGGCGCATTAAAACCTGGACCAGTTAATTGTATTTTTACATAACTTATTCCATATGGATCAATAATATTAATTGAAATTGTTTGATTATTTAGATCAGGATTTTCATATTTTATAATGTCTCTTGGCTCATCGTTAAAAACATTATAACCAATAATTGGATTTTGATGGAGGCTAGGAGGATCAATATCATAAATGATATAATGCGGTGTAAAGTTATCACGATTAACTTTATCCATTACAGATATTGTTAAATTATGATAGGCAGTGCCAACAAGGAAATCAGTTTCAAGAATATTAATCGTTCTCATTATAGGAGTATATCCATCGGTTGTTCCAAAATCCTCTTCATATACAGTATTAAAAGCATCAGCTTTTATTAATATAGATTTAATACCAAGTCCAGGATCAGTAATTGATAGATTAAACTGCATTGCTAAATTGTTTGTATAAATTGTTGTGTTAGGAAGTGTAGTGTTAAATTTTGGAGCATATAGTGAAATCGTAATAAAGACAGAAACATTTGCTTTATTCCCAGCATTATCATATCCAAATATGATTAGCTGATAAACTCCATTAAATCCTGAAATATCCAGAATATTGCTAAGAGGTGGCGATGCATCCCTATTAACTACAATATTTCCAATGACAATCTTGAAGGATTTTAGGTTTGAACCAATATCACTACTATACCATTCAACATGTAATGTAGGATTGAGTACATAAGAATCATTTGTGGGATCAATAAAAGAAATCACAGGAGGGGTTTGATCGAGAGTAATCCATCTGATATCCTCATATAATTTCATATCAGTGGTTATTGCTCTTATAGTTATGTTGTAAAGTGGATACTGACCTACTGGCACTAGGTTAATTTGACAAGTAAAAGTGGTATTGGAATATGTATTATATAATGTGCCATTTACGTGCACTTCAAAATAATCAATACTTAATCCACTTGCATCCCAAGAAATATCAAATGATGTTGTGTTTTTATACGAATACAAATTAGTTGGATTGATTAAAACCAAAGTAGGTGCACTCATGTTTTGAATAATAGTTACAGTTTGTTCAGCAAAGTAATCCAAGAAATCATAGGCTTGTATTTTTACAATAACAGTTTCATTTTCTACAAGAGATAAAAAGTAATTTGTTATACCAACATCAGTAATTGTAGCATTTAATGTACCATTTCTATATATTTTGAATTCCTTTAATCCCACTCCCTCATCAAATGATTCCCAAGATAGGATAATATATTCAAGTCCCGTTTGAAAATCATTCGGTGGATACTCAATTGATAAATTAGGAGCTGTCTGATCCAAAATGATAGCTTCATAAGCAGTATAGGTATTACCAGCTTTATCAAATGCTGTTACTGCAATTTCTTTATAGCTTTCATTACCAAGATTAACATCAGCACTTGTTATTAGAGGTGTATAGGTTCCATAAAGAGCTCCATTTATTGTTAATTGAACTTGTTTAATGCCAGTTCCAAGGAGATTATCTTCTGCATTCCATGATATAGTAACTACTGCATTATTAGTATAATAAGTATCATCAGAAAGTTGAGGAAGATCTATATGAATAGAGATGAATGGATTCACAGTATCTCGAGTAATAGTAATTGAATCAGAACCCGAATTACCTAAGATATCATATGTAACTACTTCAATCAGATAACTCTTATCTGTAGGTAAATCGATATTAAAAGTATTAGATGAAGTGTTTCCTTTATATGCACTATCAACAAAGATTTCTGAATAATCAACAGATGTATGAACATCGGAAGCTGTCCAATAAATATCAAGATTAGAAACTTTAACAGCTGCTTCATCAAGAGGAGAAGTTATAGAAACAACAGGAGGGGTCGTGTCTCTAATAACATTTATTGATGATTTTCCTTCTTTAGAAGTTTCATCTACTGCAATAATTGTAATATTCCATGATCCATCGTAAGGTAAGTCAATTGAATAGGTTAATTCTGTAGTATAAGATGTAATAATAGTTTCATTTAAGTAAATTTTGTAATACTCCACATTTCCTTCTGGGTCAGTAGCATTGTAAGTAACTTGTACAGAAGTTAAATCAGTTTTGAAGTTATTTTGGGGACTAATAATCGTAACTTGTGGAGCATTTGCATCTAAAAGAACTGAAACATTAGCATAATCAGTTTTTCCTGCATAGCTATAAGCAACTAATTCAATATTATTTGGGCCTAGATTTAAGAAAACTTCAGATGAGGTAATACTTCCACCAATACGTTTTTGGAAAATGCTATCGACAAAAATATCTGTGTGATGAATAGAAGTAAACTCAGAAGTAACAGTCCAGGATGCCATAATACTAACAGAGGAAGAGACATAACCAGGACTCGGACTATCTATTGTTAAACTTGGGGCTTTTCCTTTTCCAAGAACCAAAATTTGTCCCATAGTATCTCCAAGTACAATTTCATTTTCCCCGTCATTATCGATATCATAAACAAGAATTGAATTCCTCATTCCAAAAGATGTTCCAAAATCACCCGACCAATTTAGATGGAAAGTAAATGGGCCACTACCAGTTATACAGCCCACGTAAATTGTACCATTATTAGCGCTAAAGATTAATTCATTGCGCCCATCTTGATTTATATCTGCAACAGCTGCTCCACCACCCATCGAGGGTTTAGATATTTGATCATTAATTAGTAATTCTAAAGATGGAGTTGGATTTGTAAATGAATAGCTTGAATCGAAAATTTTCAAATAATTTTTACCAACAATTATCGTATCAGTTACAGAATCCATATTTACATCTTCAAAAATAATGGTATGTCCAAAATTATCTTCAGTCGTCACAGTTGATTCTACTGGTAAATCATCTTCTGGATTATCTGCGAATTTTGGAGGTAATCGTCTGTAAATGAATAATCGAGTTAAAGATTCTGCATTATCAGCAGTAATCTGCTGGGAGAGAATTAACTCTGAAAGCGAATCGTCATCCATATCTGTTGCTGAGACAGCATGTATTCTGAAAGCACCAGTAGGATAGAATGGTGATTGGGCATCATTACTAAAAGTATCTCCTACATCATCATAATCAAGAACTACAACCCCACCGTTTTGATCACTAGCAATAAGATCCATGAAGCCATCATCATCACCATCACCAATTGACAAATAACCCATAAAGGCAGAAGTGTGAGTAAAAACAGTTTCAGATACTTCAAAATCACTAGCTGTAGAATTCCACTCACTAAACCTTAGAATGTTATTTGAAGTTCCTACTGCATATAACTCGTCTTTTCCATCTCCTGTAAAATCATAAGCAGCAATACCTGATAAAACAGTAGTTATTATTGATTGATGGCTTGTCTCCCAACTTGCCCAGATTCTTTGATAATCACCAGTACGATAATCAAAAATAGCTATTCGATAACCATCGCCAAGAACAGTTCTATTAGAACTTATAATTAATTCAAGATCGCCATCACCGTTTATATCAGCAGTTGTGAGAAAAGTTCCATTATTGTAACCAATAGCACTTGATTTAATATTGAAGTTATGTTCAACAACATAATCAAATGAAGTTTTAGAGCTTTCCCCAAATTCTATATCTCCCCATTTGAACACATTTGTTCGTATTAAATCTTGATTTCCGCTAATATATGGCCATATGATCCCTGCATCACTATTACCATAGTTATCAGTTGCTTCAAAACCAATACCTAGAACACTTCCAGGAGAACTGGAAATCGCAGTAAAGGGAATCTTCACTTCATATTGTCTATGATCATTTGATGAATCAAAATCTGACGGATTAAAAGAAGTTGAATAAAGGATACCACTACTTCCTAGGGCAATGCCCAGTGATCCAGATTCTATTGTAATCCAATCTGAATTACTTGTGCTATAAGATAACCATTCAACAAATTGACCGGATGAATTATAGGTATATCTTATAAGTCTATCAAGTGAACTTAACAATCCATTATGATCTACATCAAAAAAGATAGAACTCCCCCATGAAGCAACAGGAGTTTCAACTTGGAAATTTAGAAGATCCATGCCTATATACAGATTTAAATTACTATTTTGTATGAATAATTTACCACCTATTTTATTTGAAGAATTATACAGATTGTAAACTGCTGCAGATGTCCATTCTTGAGCCATGTCATCATGGACGAAATTTATTACTCCATTAATACTTGGTGCAGTATTATTCCATATCGAGAAAATTTCTGTAGGAAATGCAATTGTAGAATGACCAGAAACTTGTACTTGAGATAAGAATATTGGACTTAATATAAATATTAATGACACAACCATGTAAAGAGCTAAGTTTTTATGATGCTTCATGAGTAAATTTCCCTTTTATCTAGTCATATTGTCAATCTTTATTCGACAATATTATAAATTCTACTATCTAGGTATATATCAAGTATGCCTTAAAAAATAAACTTTTATCAAAAAAATGCCAAATTAATTGAAAAAATCTATTTATTACTCCCATTCTATAGTTGCTGGTGGTTTTGATGTAATATCATAAACAACTCGATTTACTTTTTTCACTTCATTTATTATTCTATTTGATACTATCGCAAGAGTTTCGTATGGTATTTTTGACCAATCAGCTGTCATAGCGTCAATTGAATCAACAGAACGCAAAACTACTGTCCACTCATAAGTTCGTGAATCTCCCATCACACCAACAGATTTAACTGGAAGTAAAACGGAGAATGTTTGCCAGTAGTTTCCATATTCTCCACGCTTCTTTATTTCACCAATGAAAATTGCATCAACTTCTTTTAATGTATCAAGTCGCTCTTGTGTTACTTCACCGAGTATTCGTACTGATAAGCCAGGGCCAGGAAAAGGATGCCTATCGATTAATTCAGAGGGAATTTTTAATAGCCTACCAATTTCTCTTACTTCATCCTTATAGAGTTCTTTTAAGGGTTCGATCACTTTCATCGACATTTTCTCTGGCAAAGCTACATTGTGATGGCTTTTGATTTTTGCAGCCGAATCAGAAGGTTGAGCTGACTCAATTCTATCAGGATAAATTGTTCCTTGAGCTAGAAAACCAAATTTACCATGTTTCTTCTCAAGTTTCTTTTCAATTGCTTCAAAGGTTTCAATGAATTTATGGGCTATTATTTTTCTTTTCTCTTCTGGTTCTGTGATACCTTTCAATGCTTTTAAGAAATCCTTTTGAGCATCTATTCGATAAAAATTCGCAAATTTCAAGTCTTCTTTGAAGAACTTTTCAACTTGATCTGGTTCATCTTTACGCATAAATCCATGATCAACGAAAACACAGAAAAGACGGTTACCGATACTTTGATGAAGGAGTATTGCTGAGACTGTGGAATCAACTCCACCACTTACACCTATAATAACATGATTATCACCAATCTCTTCCCTAATTTCTTTAATTTGTTGTTCAAGATAGCTTTCCATTGACCAGTTCTTTTCAAGGTTTGAAATGGTAAAGAGAAAATTACTCAAGAGTACCATACCATTATCTGTATGCACAACTTCTGGATGGAATTGTAGACCAAATATATTTCTTTCCAGATTCTCAAATGCAGCGATTTCACAATTTTCACTAGAAGCAGTTATCTTAAAATCAGTTGGTAGCTCTGAAACTTTATCACCATGAGACATCCAAACTTTGTTTTCCTGACTGAAACTTTTGAATAAAAATTGAGTATCTTTGATTTGTATAATCGTATGTCCGTATTCCTTTTGATCACCCGGAATAACTTTCCCTCCAAAATATTGGGAGATAAATTGGTGACCATAACACAAGCCAAGCAATGGAATTTTCTCATCTAAAATAAATTTCATAGTTTCATCTGAAATTTTTGGAGCATTTTTATCATAAACACTATTGGGGCCTCCAGAAAAAATAATTGCTTTCGTTTCATTCGAGATTAAATCTTTAGGTGTGACTTTCCAAGAGAAAATTTCGGAATGGACCCCTAATTCCCGAATTCTTCTAGCAATTAGATGAGTATATTGACCACCAAAATCTATAACTGCAACGATATTTTTTTGTGACATGATTCATGCTACCATGCTAAAAAAATAGCTTAGCTTTTAAAATTATTCAGTTTATATAATTATGTTAATTTAACCAAGTTAGAAAAAATCATTTTGATAAATTATTTTGGAAAAGTAATCACAAAGTTTGTTCCTAAACCTTCTTCAGTTTCAAATCCCATAGAACCGCCGTGTGCTTCAACAATTTTTATTGCAATAAGCAAACCAAAAGAAGCATAACTTTCCTTGGTCCAAGCTTTCCTAACTTCCTTTTGTCTATCTATTGACATTCCTTGCCCATTATCTCTAATTTCTATTTGATGCTTTTTTGGGAATTCTTTACCAACTATTTCTACTTTTGTTGCATCAGCATGTTTAATAACATTGATTAAAAGATTCTCAACAACTTGTTTCATTTTCAATCTATCGCATTTTATAGAAGGCAAGTTTTTCATCTTTATGGAAAGATTTGGATCCAAGGACTTTATCTTTATAATTAATTCTTTAACTAATTCACCAATATTTACAGCTGTAATTTCACCTAGAATTTCACCTTCTTTTGCTAAAAGGAGAAGATCTTCTAGAAAATTTGTCATTTCCATGATTTGTTCATCAATTTTGTTTGAGAAATCTGTATTACTCATTGAGTTATACATAGAGATAATTTGTAGCTTTCCACGGATATCATGAGCAATTGTTGTAGCAAATTCTTCTAATTCATCTCGTTGTTTTTTCAATTGATACTGGTTCTTGCTAAGAATTTCTTGTGTCCTTAATCGTTCAGTAATATCCTGCCAAATTCCAAGAATAGCTGTTGGTTTCAAATCAGCATCAGTAAGAACGGTTAAATTAATTTCGCATTTATACTTAGAACTATCTTTTCTAATCATAGTAATTTGGTGATTCTTTGTTTTTCCAGATTTCAATACACCATCAAAGAAATCCGCTGCACGTTTTTTATCCTTTTCATTAATTATATCAAAAACACTTTTTCCAATTAATTCTTGATCTCTTTCTCCACTGTATAAACTGAGTGCTGCTTGATTAATCATTTGAATTTTACCGCTTAAATCCATAACTACAATAGCAAAAGGAGAGGAATCAACTAATTTTCTATATCTCTCTTCACTATAACGAAGAAGCTCTTCAGCATTCTTCCGTTCTAAGATAGTAGCGAAAAACCTAACAATTGTTTCAAAAAAAATCCATTTTTCATTTGGTAAATCCATAGGTTCTTTTGATGCTAAATCAACAATCCCTAAGAGCTTATTATCAGCGCTAGTTATAGGCCAACTAATAATAGACTGAATGTTTAGTTCCTTAATTCTATCTTTTAATTCATCTAATTCTCCACTAATACTTACATCAGGAGAAATAATTGCTAATCTTGTTCTTGCAACATAACTTGAAAGAAATCTATCATCGTCTATATGTTGATCAACCTCAATGAGATCCCGTATTTTCGTAACACCAAAGTCTGCTTCAAGATGTAGAACTTGCTCTACTGGATTAAATAATCGAATTGTTCCAAAATCAAAACCGAGAGTAGTTACAAGGTCGCTCAAAACATCTTTACAGAGATTTGTTATTGAAGATTTACCAATTGCAGATTCAGCTATTAATTGGAATGCTTTTCGCTCAAGATTCAATGTATTCTCTGTTCTTCGAAGTTGAGCAATATTTTTGATTGATTTATCTAATAGAGTTGATAATTCTTTGAACTGCTTTTTAGGATCTCCACCTTTTAGGAGATAATAATCAGCCCCAAAATTCAAAGCTTTGATAACAATATCCTCAGTAGCTTTCCCTGTAAACATGATAAAAATCGATTTATTACCTTGGCTTCGTAAATCAGCAAGAAAATCTAAGCCGTTTTTTCCTGGTAATAAATAATCAGAAATTATAATATCAAAATTTGTTTTTTTGAGTAATTTCTTAGCTTTACTCGCAGTATCTACAATACTAACGTTATATGATGGATCAATCTTTTCAATGAAAAGTTTTGTAGCTTCGACAAAAGCTTTATCCTCATCGACAAGTAAAATTCTTATGATTGGCAATCATATAACTCCAATATAAATAAGGAGTTAATCAAATAAAAGAATACTTTTCTGTGCATTTTACATGATTTAATCTCTAGCCATAGCTTTTTTCCGCATATCTTGTGGCATTTTTTCGATTGCATAACGTAGAGAAACTCGAGGCATTTTAGCTTTATTCTTAATTACATAATCGTAAACCTCATCTTGAAATCTTTTAGTTGCTTCTTTAAGCATCCAACCATAACCTTTCAAGACAAGGTCTTCTTCATCTGTGAGTAAAGCATCAGCTATATCAAAAATATGTTCCAAATATCGTCCTCTTCTTAGGGAGAAAATGAAGCTAACTGCAGAAGCTCGTCTTATCATTGGTTTTGGGGAAGTTACCCATTGTTTGACTCGAGGGATATATTCAGGGAATTTACAGAGGAAATAACCAAGTGTGGAAACGCAGAGATTATCACAGCTCCCCCAACTTGTAACATACTTATCTAACCATTCCTCAAGTAAATCAAAATGTTTTGATTTCAATTGTTTTCTATATTGAAAACTCCATTGAATTGCAATTGTTCTAAATTCAGAAATTTTCTTTTGCTGTAGTTTAGTGCAAAAATCGAGAATAATTTCAACATCCCTAATACGTCTATCTTTCAATTGCTTGAGATATTTTTTTGCTATTCTCCTAACTTCAGCAGCGGGAACACCCATATAGAGAAATTCACTTTTAGGATAATTTTTTTTATGATTTTCATAATAGGAGAGATTTACTACTTCACGTAAATCTGCTTCTATTCTCCTAGTAAAATCCTCGAAATCAAGAGTTGACATAAGAAAATATAGGAAATTGGTAACTAATAAATTGTCCCATAATCAATTTAGTAACTGTAATTAACTTATTAAGTTAAAGAAACGATTTAATAGTAAACGAACATATGGGGGCAAAATCATTAGAAGCTTTTTCCCAAGAAAAGTAGATGGAAAAAAAAATATTTTCTTGCGATTAGGAACAATTTTGACAATTACACTTGTTCTAACCACCTCTATTTCATCTACTCACTCATTTGTTACCCAAATTACTGATCTAATATCTAATGATTTAAATGAGAAAGTGGGAGGAAATATTTCAACAAATTCAATTGGTTCTGATGTTAATCCTATGATTCCACATTCAGGAGATGTTGGGATTAGCTGGAGTGATTTAGAAATAATAGATTATCCATATCAACCTATAACACCAAATGTAGTTGTTGATAGTTTTAGTCGAACGCATCTGTTTTGGACTAATTATGAAAATGGCAGATCAATGTATCACCAAGTTATTAATGCTGATGGATCATTTGCCCCTCTAGATCTTTTAGAAAGTCGAAGTATGAATTTTGAATATAGATTAGATGCAGTAGCAGATAAAATAGGGAGAGTGCATTTAGTATACTCTTGGGGTTCAACTCAAGAT
>WOR8_10005282_pt1 | contig 12479 bp, 10 predicted proteins | sample DeeMarSeWOR38_10_FD_19890 | JGI IMG/M metagenome (IMG submission 19890) | reverse complement strand
CTACTTTAACGTTATAAACCAGGTAGGGACGTCCTGAAAGATCCATCACAACACGAACCAGTGTTTCATCCATCGGGAAATACGCATGAGAAAATCTTATGAGTCCCGATTTATCTCCGAGAACTTTATCCAGGACCGATCCAAGGCATATTCCGATATCTTCGACGGAATGATGCGCATCAACTCCCAGATCCCCTTTGCACAGGATATCCAGATCAAAGACGCCGTGCTTTGCCAGCAGCATCAGCATGTGGTCCAGAAACTGGACACCCGTCTGAATATTTCCCCGTCCGGTACCGTCCAGATTCAGCGTTACAGATATATCGGTTTCGTTTGTAGTCCTTGTGATCGTTGCTTTTCTTTGTCTCATATGGATCCCCGGTCCCCCGCCGAACCGCCAGGCATCCTGCTTTCCATGCCGGTCCGGAGCGCAGACAGTAAACGATCGTTTTGCTCCCGAGTTCCTACGCTGATTCTCAGACACTTCGAAAGCATTGGATAAGAAGACACGTCCCTGATTAATATTCCCTGCCGGTAAAGATCATCGAAAATTATTTTGGGTTCGAACGGCACGTCAACCAGAAAGAAATTGGCCTCCGAGGGATAAACGCTGATTCCAGGGATATCGCCAAGTTCTCTCCCCAATCTGTCCCTCTCTTTCAGAACCTTTTCTATAGTTATTCGAAACCTGTCCTTATTTTCTACCGCCACTTCAGCAGCCGTAAGACTGAACTGATTCACATTATACGGCAGTTTCGCTTTCGAAATCTGGGACACCAGGTCTTCATGTCCAAGCAGATATCCAACCCGCAATCCAGCCATTCCCATCGCTTTCGAAAACGTACGCGTTATAATCAGTCTTGGGTATTGGTCAAGCAACTCCAGCCCGGAATGTCCCCAAAACTCGAAATATGCTTCATCCAGCAGGACGTGCCCGGAAAATCCATCCAATATCCGCTTCAAATCATCATTCCGTATCACCGAACCGGTCGGGTTGTTTGGAGTATTGATGATCAGAACTCCCGCACCCGAACTTTTCGATTTCGAAATCAGTTCGTCCACGTTATAGCTCATATCCGGATTGAGGGGGATGCGAATCACCTCTGCACCTAAAATTGAGGCGATCAGCGCGTACACCGTAAAGGTCGGCGATGGAATAACGACCTTGGTCCCGTTGTTAACCAGAACCATCAAAGTAGCCTGGAGCAGCTCATTGGAACCATTGCCGACCAGTACGCCGTCTTTACGCCATCCGGCAAAATGCGCCAAGCTCTTCCGTATAGAATCGGGAACAAAATCAGGATAGCGCGACCACTCTGTAGCTTTAAAACGTCGGAACACCTCTTCCTTTAGATCCTCGGGAAAATCGAAGGGATTTTCGTTCTGATTGAGCTTAATCTCTGCTTCATACGCATGCAGCGAATAGGCCGGGACCTCCAGTACCTGCGATTTCACACCGCGGAGCGAGTCCTTTTTTTTCACTTCTTTTTACCCTTACTCTTTCTCGATTGTCGCCTATCCTGCCGGACGCACACGGACTCTGCATGAGCATCCAAACCTTCCGCGCGCGCCAGGGCGTCTATAGACTTCCAGGTGCGCGCCAGTTCTTCCTTTGTATACCGGATGATACCCGTTCTACGCTGAAAGTGGTAGACTCCGAGTGGTGAGAAAAAACGCGCAGTTCCGCTTGTGGGCAGAACATGATTGCTCCCGGCAAAGTAATCTCCCACAGCTTCAGGAGAATAATCTCCGTAAAAGATGCTTCCCGCATTCCGCACCCGATCGATCACCGACATCGGAAGACTGGAAAAAATCTCAAGGTGTTCAGGCGCAATTTCATTGATCCATTCCACAGCCTGTTGTACGGATTCCATGACAACGATGGCACCGTAATTCTCAAGGGATTTCCGGGCGATTCCTTTCCTCGACAGCGACTTCAGCTGCGTTTGAATTTCGCGTTGCACGAATACTGCATGCGGGTAGGAATCCGTGAAACAGATCGAACAGGCGGCCGCGGCATGCTCCGCCTGGGAAAGCATATCTGCTGCTATAAAGCGGGGGTTCGACTCCGCCGTCGCCATAATCACCACTTCACTTGGTCCGGCTATCATATCCACATCAACAGTGCCGAAAACCTCCCTTTTCGCTGCAGCTACATAAGCATTGCCGGGGCCGACAATTTTATCGACACGCGGAACGGTCGCCGTTCCATAGGCCAGCGCCGCCACCGCCTGGGCGCCTCCTACCAGGTACACTTCGGTGACATTCAACTCGTACAAAGCGGCGGCGATGATGGGATTCTTTTGAAAGGTTCCCGGGGGGGTTACGGCCACAATGCGAGATACTCCCGCAATCTTGGCCGGAATCACGTTCATCAGGACGGAGGAGGGGTAGGCCGCATTTCCTCCCGGTATATAGACCCCCACCCTTTCCAGCGGAAGGACTCTCTGTCCCAGCACGACGCCGCGCTTGGAAAACACCCACGACTTCTGTACTTCGCGCGAATGGTAAGCATGAACGTTGAATATGGCTTTTTCCATATCCCGTACAAGAGCCGCGTCCACCTTGTTGGCGGCCGCACGCAGGGACTGCTTGCGCACGCGAAGCTGCCTGGCCGTCAGTTTGACGTTGTCGAATTTTTCCGTATACCTGAGCAGCGCCCTGTCCCCTTCCTGCTTTACATGGGAAACGATTTCGCGCGCGGTTTCGGCGATTTCACCGGAAACTGCAATTTTCCGCTTTTCCAGCCGGTTAAAAAGTCTGGTCTTGTCCTTTTCGTAAAATATGCGAACCATTTCGTTCCCTTAACACTTGTTGCCGGCCGTTCATGAATTAATCAACGACTGCGATTGCGCTTCTGCCGCCCGACATCAATTTCTCTATTTCAAACATTTCCTTCGGCACGTCTGCAGAAAGGATTTCACAGCCGTGTTCTGTCACCAGCACGGTATCTTCGATGCGAACCCCAATGTTTTTTTCCGGAATGTATACGCCGGGCTCTATCGTAATCACAACTCCGGGTTCAAACGGGACAGCATTCCCCGTATCGTGAACGGACATACCTACATAATGGCTGACACCATGCAGCATGTATTTGTCGTACCCGTAACGCAAAAACACATCCTCGACAGCCTCATCAAGATCCTTGAACGAAGCGCCCGGTTGAACCTTTCCCAGAGCAGCTTTTTGCGCTTCCAGGACCGCTCCGTAAACCTTTGCCTGTTCAGCGCTGAATTTTCCGGAAACCGGAAACGTTCGGGTAATATCTGAAACGTAATACCGAAAATCGGGCCCGATATCCATTACTACAATGTCACCCGCCTCCATTCTACGCTGCTTCTTGTAGTAATGTATGATGCAGGAATTAGGGCCGGATCCGACAATGGAGAAAAAAGCTTCCCCGGATGCGCCGTGCCACATGTGAACAAATTCCGCGATTGCCGCAAGTTGGTATTCATACATACCGGGCTTTGCCGCACGGATCGCCTCTTTTAATCCCAGGGCGCCGATTTTAGCGGCTGTGCGAAGAAGTTCAATTTCTGTTTCATCTTTGATACACCGCATTTCGTCCAACATGGGAGACAGGTTCTTAATTGTGGCAGTAACACCGACTGTTTCCTTCAATTTTGACTGAAATGCGGATTCTCGGCTTGTTCGGCCATCCCATGCATTTCCCAGGATGTCTGCGTCATAGCGCACAGCACGATCCCGGCTTGAAGCAGCCGTTTCATAAGGGGCAAAGGGGGTGTAGACGACGCGGGATGCCTGCAGGCGCTTCTTCAACTCATCACCGAATTCCGGCAGTTCCATAACCTTATCAACATTGGAAGCAGGTCGGGCTTCAGGGTCGGGATACACTCGAGGCCCCTCCCACTGTTCTATATTCTCATCCCGCGGCGGCAGGAAGAGGATGGATTCCCGTTTGGAACCATCCAGCAGAAGCAAGGCTTCCGGAACAGCCACACCGCTCAGATAGTAAAAATTATTATCCTGCCTGAACGGAACATAGGCGCGAGTGTCGGGAACGCCCTGCAATACTGCAACCGAGTCTCCTATTCGTTCCATAAGCGCTTGCCGCCTTACGGCAAAGAAATCAGCATCCCCGGCGTATCCGATGCAAACATTTATGGTAAGGAATCCGCACAACACAGTTCTTAACATAACGTTCATGATAGCAAACGGCGCCCTCTTATGTAGGACTCAAATTCACAAAAATATTGAGGAGGTTAATGCTCTCTGATGTCTGCAAGCTCTTTTGAGGAAACCAGAGCCGCGCGTGTAACGGCCTTCCCTCCGAACCGTTGTACGATATCATCCAGAGCCGCCGCCAGCTGTCGATCCTTCTGCGGTACCTCGTCAAGCAGGGACATCTGTTTACCGGAATCCTCCGTCTCCAGGTTTCCTGTATGAACACCGATCAGACGAACCGGGACGCCTTCACGGACAAGAGATTTCATGAGTATCAAAGCCACGGGGAAAATTTCTTCGGTCGTATTCGCGGAATGGTCCAGTGTCGTCCTTCGGGAACGGGTAGAAAAATCCGACTCACGGAATTTCACGGCAATCGTTCGGGCGTATACCTTGTTCTTTCGAAGCCGGTAAGCAACCCGTTCTGTTAAATCCAGCAGAGTTTTTCCCAGCAGCTCGAAATTCATCGTATCCTGTTCGAAGGTGATTTCATGCCCGATGGATTTGCAACCGTCTTCGGGAAGAACCGGACGATCGTCGATACCACGGGCAAGTCGAAGAAGATGGGCCCCCACCTTACCCATCCGGGCAATACAATTCTTCTGCGGCAGATCAGCGAGCTGCCCAATCCGTTCCAGACCCAGGTTTTTGAGGTAAGCCTCGGTTTTCGGTCCCACTCCCCACAATCGCCCGATATCCAGCGGCGCCAGGAAGTCCTTTTCCCGGCCGGGCTCGACAACAACCAGGCCATCCGGTTTTTTCAGATCGGAAGCGACCTTTGCAAGAAATTTATTCCGGGCCACTCCGACGGAAGCGGTCAACTGCAATTCCTGGTGAATCCGACGCTTGATCTTATTTGCTATTTCGATCCCCGAACCGAAAAGCTTCCGGCTTCCGGTTACATCCAGAAAGGCTTCGTCGATGCTTACCTGTTCCAGCAGATCGGTATATTCCGCCAGGATATCCATAACACGACTGGATACCCGCGTATATTTTTCTATGTCGGGTCTGACATAAATTCCATGGGGGCATAATTTCCATGCCTTCGATATCGGTTGCGCGGAATGAATTCCGAATTTACGGGCCTCATAGGAACAGGTGGCGACGATTCCACGCCCTTTCCCCTGTTTTGGATCGGATCCGACGAATACGGGCTTGCTTCTATATTCAGGGTGGTCCCTCTGCTCCACCGCGGCATAGAAGGCATCCATATCCACATGCAGAATCGTCCGAATCACAGATATCTCTTCCTGGAGATCGTTATTCTTCCTCTGGTTATTTCCTCCGCGCCACCAGATCTTCTTCTATCTTAAGCATGACCCTGTTTTTCAGCGGATAGAAAATCATGACCAGGCCCCCGATAATGCCGAAGGCGGCTGGGTAAAAGCTCATGAGCATCTTAATGCCGAAAAGCGCGGATTCTGTTTGATCCGTGTTCGCGACATATCCATGCAATGCAAGAATCCATAAAACCAATACCCCGCCGAATGCCAGCCCAAGCTTCAGAGCGAATAGCGAAGCCGCCATGATCAGGCCTGTCGCGCGTCTTCCGAATTTCCACTCCCCGTAGTCTGCTGTATCGGTGTAAATCGCCCACTGAAGTACGGAGTATGCTCCCGCAAAGAAAGAAGCAATCACATGGAGGATAAAAATCAGCAGAATCTGATGCGGTTGAAGAAAGTAAAATCCGCACGAAATCACGGCGCTGGCTATCAGACATCCCGAATAGGCATTCTTTTTATCCAGCTTTTTTGCAAACAACTTCGCCAGAATCGCACCGATTATAGTTGCGATACCTCCTATAGTGAAAAAAGCTGATGAGAACAGGTCAAAGGTCATGTTGATTGTATATTTAAAGATGTGCATTTGCTGCTCGAGAATGTAATACTTGAAATAATAGGTGACGGTAGAGCCGCGCATCGCCGCGAAAACCAACTGGAAGATAGTTGCAACGGCAATGAATACCCATGGCCTGTTCCTGAAAAGATCCTTGAGGTCCTGTCTTGTATTCGCCTTCTGATCTTTCGGAGGGTGGACTCTTTCTTTCGTCGCGAAAGAAGTAACGGCAAGCAGAATCACAGCGATAGCGCCGTAAATCCCCATGGTCCAGGACCACCCGACCTGTTCGTTTCCCCCGCCTAATCTTATTGCCAAGGGTAGGGTAAAGAATCCCACGATTAACTGACCGATGAATGCCGCAACGAATCGATACTGGGATGCGCTTGTCCGTTCCACCGGATTTGACGACATAACGCCCATCAAAGCCGAGTATGGAACGTTGACCGCCGTGTAGAGCGTCATCAGCAGCATATAGGTCGCATAGGCATAAATCAGTTTTCCACCGCCCTCAAAACCGGGCGTGGTAAATGTGAAAACTCCGCAGATGGCCAACAGGGGCGCCAGACCGAATATATAAGGACGGAATCTGCCCCATTTGGATTCCGTTCTGTCCGCTATGGTTCCCATAATCGGATCCGTGACCGCATCCCATATCCTGGTGATCCACAGCATGATTCCTATAGCCATGACCGGAAGTCCGAATACGTCCGTATAGAAATAGGACTGGAGTGTCATGAAAGTATAAAAATATAAATTTGAAGCGGTATCCCCCAGGCTATAGCCGATTTTTTCCTTTATGGATAATTTCGGACTGGAAGGCCATATGTCGGAATTTGTCATATTGCACCCATATTCGCAGTGTTTCATTCATAATACGACGATTCGTTTTCCTTTAAATCGGCGCAGTTTTACAAGCTCCTGTATTTACCGGACATCCATAGTTCTGATCAAATGCTTAAAGTTGGTTTTCCTGAATTCCCGGCAGCGATTTTACTACGGTTTGAAAGAAAAAATGTGGAATTTTATACAGATCTATTTTTCAGATGGCCGGAGGAATGAGTCCGGATAGTCAAACATTCTTCCTGCACTATGGGACAAAAAGGAGTCATGCATACTATCGTTTTAAAAAAAATTATCGATTAAGGTTCAGTCACTGGTAGTACACTTGAAGCACAAATATTATGCCAGGCAATTTGTGAAATAAACCATTGACGGGGACAAGACAGATAATATGTTCCTCCCGCAAACTTATTCTGAAAGAACGGACTATGGAATTTATTCGGAATCTGGAAATTAAAAACATGAATCCCGGCACCTGTACGGGCACGAAATGGCTAATGCCCGAAACCGGGGAATCCTGCGAGGTCAGTTCTCCAACAGACGGCAAACGAATAGCCTCTGTCATGCCGGCTACAAACAAGGAATATGAAACCGTGATCCGGGCCGCCCGGGCGGCCTTCTCACGCTGGCGCCTGGTCCCGGCACCGAAACGCGGTGAGATTGTGCGTCAGATCGGCCTGAAGCTTCGCGAACATAAGCAGGATCTCGGCAAACTGGTTTCCTATGAGATGGGAAAATCCCTGCAGGAAGGCCTCGGCGAAGTACAGGAAATGATCGACATTTGCGATTTCGCCGTCGGCCAGTCACGCATGCTCTATGGTTTCACCATGCACTCCGAGCGGAAACATCACCGTATGTACGAACAGTACCATCCCCTGGGCATAATCGGCATAATCACAGCTTTCAACTTTCCGGTGGCCGTCTGGGCATGGAACGCCATGATAGCCGCTGTCTGCGGTAACGTATCCGTCTGGAAACCTGCGCCACAGGTGCCGCTTTCTGCTATTGCCACCCAGAAGGTTCTGGGCGGAGTTCTGAAAGAAAACAATCTGCCTGAGGGCGTCTTTTCCCTAGTCACCGGAGAAGGCACCACAATGGGTGAAACCCTGATCCAGGACCATCGCGTCTCCATGATTTCTTTCACAGGTTCCGTACCTGTAGGCCGTCATGTCGCCGAAGTCGTGGGTAAACGTATTGCGAAATCCATTCTGGAATTAAGCGGCAACAACGCAATTATCCTGACCGAACATGCCGATCTCAAGCTTGCACTTCCTGCAGTAGTTTTCGGAGCAGTGGGAACGGCTGGACAGCGCTGCACGACTACACGACGACTTATCGTCCACCATGCTGTTTTTGACAAGGTCAAATCTGCACTGGTCAAGGCATATGAGGGTTTACGTATAGGGAATCCCCTTAACGAAAAAAACCATGTCGGCCCCCTTATTGGTACAGCCGCAGTTACTGCTTTCAACAACGCTCTTGAAGCGGTTCAGACACAGGGCGGCCAAATCCTCTTCGGGGGGGAAAACCTCTCCGGACCGGGTTACGAATCGGGCTGCTACGTTGTTCCGGCCATCGTTGAAGCGGAAAACAGTTATCCTATCGTCCAGGCTGAAACCTTCGGCCCTATCCTTTATGTTATCCGCTACCGCGGAGACGTATCGAACGCGATTGCACTACAGAATAACGTCAAACAGGGGCTTTCTTCCGCAATTTTCACAACTGACATACGCCAGGCCGAGGAATTCCTTTCTCAATCCGGCTCCGACTGCGGAATCGCCAATGTGAATATCGGGACCTCGGGTGCGGAAATCGGTGGGGCGTTCGGCGGAGAAAAGGAAACCGGGGGCGGGCGAGAGTCAGGTTCCGACTCCTGGAAAGCATATATGCGGAGACAGACCGTCACCGTCAATTATGGGTCTGAACTTCCCCTGGCCCAGGGCATCAAATTTGATCTGGAATCCTGACAAAGGGAATTACAGGCTTTGTGACAGATTCTATTCATTCAAGGAGGCACGATTGATTTCACCTCAGGATGTTAAAAGATCCCTCTCGCGGCATATGCTAACGGAGGGCTTCGACATGATACTGGACATGGACAGATCCAAAGGATCCTGGTTTGTGGATCAGCGCAACGGAGACCGCTATCTTGACTTCTTCAGCATGTACGCCAGCATGGCGGTGGGATACAATCATCCGGTACTGTTGGCTGCCCGCGACGAACTTGGCCGCCTTGCAGTAAATAAGCCGTCCAACTCCGATATCTATACCCAGGCCATGGCAGAGTTCCTGGAGACCTTCTCCAGAGTCGGCATTCCGGAATATCTCCCGCATGCCTTTTTTATCGAAGGAGGTGCCTTGGCTGTGGAAAACGCACTCAAGGCAGCTTTCGACTGGAAGACCAGAAAAAACCTGAAGAACAGCAACAGGAAGGTCCTCGGCAGCAAGATTATCCATTTCCGTCAGGCATTTCACGGTCGAAGCGGTTTCTCCCTTTCCTTAACCAACACGTTTGACGGCCGAAAAACCAAATACTTTCCAAGGCTCCACTGGCCCCTGGTTATCAATCCCAAAATCACCTTTCCTCTCGATATGCACAATCTCGCAAAGGTAAGAGCCCTGGAAACAAAAGCCTTGGGAAAAATCAAGGCAATCATAGACAGTAATGGTCCGGAAATTGCCGCCATCATTATCGAACCGATTCAGGGAGAGGGGGGAGACAATCATTTTCGCGCCGAATTTCTTCAGGCCCTGCGTAGAATCTGCGACGAGTGCGACGTACTTCTCATTTTCGACGAAGTCCAGTCGGGTGTCGGCCTGACCGGGAAATTTTGGGCGCATCAACACTTCGGAATACAACCGGACATTCTGTCTTTCGGCAAAAAGACCCAGGTTTGCGGCATCCTGGCATCCACCCGCCTCGATGAAGTTGAAAAAAATGTCTTCCGAGAAAAAAGCAGGATCAGTTCCACATTTGGAGGCGGTCTTATCGATATGGTGCGCAGCACCCTTATTCTGCGCATTATAGAGGAGGAAAGGCTGGTCGAAAACGCCCGAATCCAGGGAGAAAATCTACTGGGTGGGATCCGGGAACTTGCCGGAGATTTTCCAGACCTGGTTTCCAATCCACGCGGCCGGGGTCTGATGTGCGCCTTTGATTCACCGGACAGCGAAACCAGGGATCGAATAGTCCGTGCTCTCGTGCGGGAAAAACTCCTTATTGTAGGATGCGGCATAAAGGGCATTCGTTTCCGTCCTCATCTGATTATCGACGAAGATGAGATAATGTACGGGCTGGACATCATCCGCCGCGTCCTGAAAAAAAGACGCATCTAATTTTATTTATGAAATATCGGGTGCGGGAAATACAGTTTCTCCGGAATTATTCAATTTTAGTTTGGAACAACTACCGTTCTGAAAAAGTTACTAGGAAATAAAGATCGGCAACTGCAGAATGGAGTATAGGAATAGATTTACATTATTGGGACCGGCGCATGCGCTGTACGGCGAGCACGAATGACGGAGGACGTCGTACACCAGGGGATACCGGCAAACAATGGAAGGATGGAAAATGTCTGATAAAAAATATACCAAGTACATAGTAACCGATTTGAATAAAGTGCCGGATCCTCTGGGCACCCGTGTGTACTGCCTTCACGGTGGTGTATTCGATGGAGCGCCCTATGTGGACTGCGCGTGGTTCTGGCCACGAGCGGAGGAAGTGGTGGTTGTGGACAAGGGCCATACACACGATTTCGGAGAAGTGGTGACCTTTTTCGGTTCCAACCCAGAGGATCCCACCGACCTGGGCGGAGAAATTGAATTCTGGCTGGGAGGCGAGCCAAACACAATTACAACAAGTTGTGTCATCTTTATCCCAAAGGGTATTTCACATTGTCCTCTGATTCTGAAAAAGGTAGACCGGCCCATCTTTCATTTCGCCACTGCCACGGACAAAAACTACAGGGGACCGCATGAAATGGAGCAGTAACTTTTAAAATGGCACCTTTTCATACAGCGCCGATTTTTTGTTGCAATGATACGGAATTGCTGGACCGTTTCTTCAAAAGGTACAGCATCACTCCAGACGATGAGCCGTTGAACATAATTAAACAGTGTACAAAGGCTTTCTCGGGCATTCCCTATGAAAATCTGACTAAAATCATCAAATCGGACCAGGTTCTCAGCGCGAATTCCGCACTCCGTTTTCCCGAGGAGGTGCTTGCCGACCATCTGAAATGGGGGACGGGCGGTACCTGTTTTTCATTGACAGCCGCACTCATTGCCGTTTTCAACGCGCTCGGTTTCAATGCGCAACCGCTGCTTGCCGACCGCCGTTACGGTCCCGACACACACTGTGGACTTACCGTAATATATGGGGAACAAATGTTGCTGATCGATCCGGGATACCTTCTTTTCATTCCAACGCCGATGCCGTCTACTGCAACGTCGGTCACGGACCTCGGGCACACTACAGTAGAACTCTGTCCAATCGACAGAGGTGACCGTATTGAGCTTGCAACGGTAGTACGCGGAAACCGGAAAATGCGATTGACGTATAAACGTTCCCCGGTCGATGCGGCAACCTTCAAACGCGCATGGATGGACTCTTTCACCTGGGAGATGATGACCTATCCGGTACTGACACGCTGCATTGCCGGCCAACATCTGTATCTGCAGGGGGCATCCGCTACGGTACGCACGCATGAAAGGATGGATCGGTCTAAGCTTGAACTATCGGAACAGATGGCTTTTATCACGGGAAACATGGGTGTTGCACGTGAAGTTGTTCTCAGAGCCTGGGGGGTAATTCATCATGGCACAGCCTAAACGGCCTTTGCCGGTTAAATACCTTATCGCCGTGCTCTTTCGTGATGAGGAATATTTACTGAGAGCAAAAGATGAACTGGCGGCAAAGTGGGGCGCAATCGATTTTGAAGGGAAAAATCACCCTTTTAATATAACCGATTACTATGAATCAGAGATGGGAACTCCACTCTTCCGTCGGTTGCTGTCGTTTGAGCAGCTTTATGACCCGAAACTTATTGTGGCCATGAAACTGGAGTGCAATGATATTGAAACGGCGCTCGCATGCGAGGGAAGAAGAAGGGTCAACCTCGATGCGGGGTACCTCGACCACAACAAATATCTCCTGGCATCTGCAAAAGAGGCCGGCCAGAAAGTGTATCTCGATGAGGGTATTTATGCAGATCTCTCAGGACGGTACAAGGCCGGCAAATATCGGCCCTTTGAATGGTCTTTCCCCGATTTCAAGGATGGACGATACGATGAAGAACTGCTGGAGATTAGAAAATTATACATGCAGCAGTTGAAGAAATATCGATCAGCTGGAAGAGATTAGTTTCGAAATACCTGCACATTCCCAGGAAGTATGTATCCGGCAAGTAACCAACCACGCCTAGAAGACGTGGCTTTGGCTAAGCCCAACGAAGTTGGGCCCTCCGTAAAACGGGGCGTCAATTGTATTTGTAACTTTTTCGTTTCCCGTTTCCCGTTTCCCGTTCTCAATGATGGTTTTCAACGGGGAACGGGAAACCCGAAACGGAATGAAACTCTTCACCAACATTCTCTCCGGATCGGCATAGCCTCTC
>WOR8_10005774_pt1 | contig 12482 bp, 9 predicted proteins | sample DeeMarSeWOR38_10_FD_19890 | JGI IMG/M metagenome (IMG submission 19890) | reverse complement strand
GCGCCTGCGCTGACTACCTGCTCGCCGTACGATTCAACCGTCTCGCCGGCCAGCGGGCCGTTCTTGACGAATGCCCAGCGACCCAGACGCTCGGCGGCTTTGTTGTCCCGTGCGGTGGTGGTTGGGGAGGTCAGAACGAGCGTATCGGAGAGCAGGCCGGAGAGCAGCACACCGGCGATTTGCGGAGGCGCGGCCAGCCCGGCTTCCTCGATTTGCTCGGAGACCAGGGTGCTGGTGCTGCCAACGATGTCCACTTTGAAGCGGATGGGCACGTGCGTGGAGGGATTTCCCAGGCGGTGATGGTCGAGGATTTCGAGCAGGTCGGCATCTTCAAGGTGTGCTAGCGCCTGGCGCGCTTCGTTGTGATCGACCAGCACAATTTGCAGGCGCGGCGGGTTGAGCACGTCCCGCTGGCGGCAGACGCCCACGTACGACCCGGCATCGTCCACCACCCAGAAATCGTCCCCTTCCTGGCGCAGGATGCGGTTGAGCGCGTCACGGATTCGGCTGTTGAGCTTGAACATGGGTACTTCGGTGTCGCACACGTCTTTGCAGGGCAGGTCGAGGATCTCGGAGATGGGCTGCTCCTGCCGGCGCGGGTGCGGCCCGACCACCTGGGTCAGATATGAGAACAGGCTGGCCCCGGTCACAAGGCCGAAGGGCGAACCGTCTTCGTTCACAACGGGGGCAACTCCCCAGGTGCGTGAGGCGATGGCCCAGGCGTCTCGCAATGGTGAATCCGGCGTGGCGGTATCCAATCTGCGGGTCACGGCTTCGAAGCGCGGCGAAGCGTCGTTTAGAAGTAGGGGGGGATCTACTCCAAGCTTTTTGAGCACCCAGGCCGTTTGCGGGTTGATGGCCCCGGCGCGGGCGGCGACCGCATCCACGCCGTCACGTTCTCGCAGGCACCAGGCGTATCCCAGCGCGGCGGCGATTGAGTCGGTATCCGGGTTGACGTGTCCGATCACAAAAACGCTATCCATAATTACCTTTCCGATTTTTCGCGTGAATAAAAACGAGTAGTAGGGTAGGCAAGGTCAATATCCGGGTGTTCGGCGAAGGCGCGTAGAATCGATTCCCAGATGGATTGGCTCGTACCCCGGCGTTGGCGAGGATTGCACAGATAACGGATGGTGAGCAACACCCCCGAATCTAACACGTTTGTATAAACAATGGGGGTAAGTTTGTCGTACTTCAGCAAGAACTTGCGCGTGGCGGCTTCGAACTCTTTGACGGCGTTATCATTCTGCGAGATGTCGTGTGCATCCGCGATCTCTTGCAGCAGGCCCTTGGCTTTTTCCCAGTCGCTTTCGAAGGTAATCAGCACCGGGATTTCGTTCCAAATGTAATTAGGGCCGTGTGTGTAGTTAGCGACACCGCTGGTGAAGATCATGCCGTTGGGGATGTGCAAGATGCGCCCGGTGGACTGGTCGGAATCAACCCATTTGCCAATCTCCATCATTGAGAACAGGAAGATGCGCTGGTCAACGATATCCCCTTTATATGGGCCAATCTCGATTCGATCCCCGACTTTAAACGGTTTCCGCCAAAGGATAAATCCCCATGCGACAATATTGGTGATCGGATCCTTTAATGCTATCGCTAGACCAGCAGATACGAGCCCCAGATACGTGGCAGCGTATTGCACACCCTCGATCCATACCAAGCTGACGATCAGCACGCCCAGTGTGGTGAAAGTGTAGCCGAGCGCTTTCTGCCACTGATAACGCCGATCCAGATTTTGGATGCGTTCTGTAACACTGGCGCGCAAAATGCGATGAATCAGCCACAAGGCTGCCACAATTAAAACAGAGAGGAGCAGCTTTTGCTGGGCATGTGGTTCAATACCGAGGTAGGTTTGCAACCAGTTGCTGAAATTCTCCATACCACTAAATTATAGCTTGTCTTGTGCTAAGTGATTCAATCATCTCCATGCTTTTTCAGGTGCAATTGGATCGTTATCGATATCCACGCCAGTTCGCTCACGCAGGTTCCAGGTATAGTTTTGTTCGGCGGCAGTAGAGGCAGAAAAGCTGGCTCAAGATTCAGCTGCCGTTTGAGAGAAAAATACTTGGTATATATTTTCAACGTCTGCGCTTCTTGCAAATGCTGTCAGTTTGTCGCCAGCCAGCATAATTGTGTTGCCGTGAGGAATAAGTATCTTTCCATTTCGCCGAATTGAAATCAAGATACATTCAGGCGGCAAGAGCGAAGCAATTTCGCTAATGGGCTTGCCAGTGATGGGTGAATTGCTGGCTATTTCCAGATCTAAAAATTCTGTACCATCAATATTGCGAACCTTGATGCGCGCGGTGCGTTGCTGGATTTCTGCGCGCTTGGTTAGCGCAATTTGATAGGATTCAATAATATCACGGCGTTGGATGATGCCAACAAGGTGGGAAGGATCTTCTTTAGATACCACAGGTAACCGCCCAAACCCGCGTTGGCTCATTTTGTTGAGAGCATCCCCAATGGATTCGTCTGGGTACGCTAAAATTAACTTTTTATATGGAGTGCCAATTTCTGCGACCGTGGTTTTTGACAAGGGCAGACCGTTATTGACGGCTCGCTCCAAGTCGCTGATTGTGACCAACCCCCATAATTTCCCATGTATGTCCAAAATTGCGATGCCATGATGGCGTGTTTGGTTGAAAATGTGGGACAACTCTTTAAGGTTCATGTTGTAGGTTATCGTGTTGACATCCCGTGTCATTACCTCGTTGACCAAAACGCCTTGCAAAACGTCGATGTCTCTACCATGTTGCAAATGCACGCCTCGGCGTGTCAATTTGAGGGTGTATATGGATTCGCCCTTGAGCAATTTTTGGGCAAGCAGCGTAGCGATTACAACCGTAAGCATGAGCGGCAGCATAATTTTATAATCGCCTGTTAGCTCAAATAATATCAGCACGGCTGTTAAAGGTGCGTGGCCAGTAGCCGCAAAAAATGCCCCCATACCGACCAGGGCATATGCCCCTGGCGGTGCCGCGATTCCTGGGAAAAGGGAATTAACGATTAACTCAAAAGCGGTTCCAAGCATGGCGCCCATGAAAAGACCTGGGGCGAATACACCTCCAGAGCCGCCTGATCCCAGGGTCAAGCTGGTTGCAATCATCTTTAACACTAAAAGGAGCAAGGCAGTACCTAAAGCAAGTTGGCTGGCTAATGCACTTTCGATAATGTCGTACCCTACATTGTAAACTTGAGGGATGCGATCCCAGGATAATCCTGTTATCAAAGGATAGGACAAAGCGAGAATGCCAAGCATGATGCCGCCTATTGCAGGCTGAACCCACTCGGGAACCTGCTTCCATTTCTTGAACACATCTTCCGACCAATACAGCAGACGAACAAAAAACACCCCCACGATGGCTGCGGTAATACCCAGTATGGGGTAAAAGGCAAACTCCCATAAGCTGTTGATCCCATAGTCAACCGGGATAGAGAAGGCAGGAATATTTCCAAAAACTGCGCGGCCGATAACGCTGGCGGTAACAGCTGAAACAACCACGCTGCTGAAATATTTCACGCTGAATTCGCCAAGGATGATCTCCAGGGCAAAGACTACACCAGCTATGGGTGCGTTAAAAGTAGCTGCAATGCCACCTGCCGCCCCGCATGCCACCAGGTTACGGATACGGTCGTCGGAGAGGCCGAGCTTTTGCCCAAGCGAGGAGCCTAGCGCGGAACCAATTTGAACGATTGGGCCTTCCCTGCCTACCGAACCGCCGCTGCCGATGGTGATTGCCGAAGCAAAGGATTTTACGATAGCCACTATGGGGCGAATTCGCCCGCCGCGCAAAGCGACCGCTTCCATCACCTCGGGAACGCCGTGGCCTTTCGCTTCCCGGGCGAAAAAATAAATTAACGGACCAACGATCAGGCCGCCAATAGCGGGGATTAGGATTACATACGCTTTTCCCCAACTGGTGGTGATAGCAGGAAACCAATAGTACCCTAGCCATTCAACCCCCTGAATAAGATAGCGAAAAGCGACTGCTCCCAATCCGGTGCCAATACCGACAATTACTGCAGTGCCAATAAACAGGGCATCTGAAGGATCTTTAAAATAACTTAGAAGTTTCTTGCCTTTCAATTTGATTGGATCTCCTGAACGATAGATTTATTACTTTTTTGATGTTGACACTCTCAAAACCTGAGCAGAGTTCACTATGGGTTTGCACCCGCAGATTATACTACCCATGCTATATGGGTTTAGAAAACATATAGGAACATGGGCACTCACGTCCCTGTTGTGGCGAAATAGTTGGGTGATTTATTTCAATGCGCGCTTATGATTCCCGTGTTGGGGATAATATCTTGCCCTTTTCCACTAAATCCAGAAACACATCAACGCATTCTGGATCGAAATATTTCCCCGATTCATCTTTCAGATATTGGATAGCCTTCTTCTTTGGCCAGACGTGGTTGTAAGGACGGTCGGATTGAACCGCATCCCAGACGTCAACTACCGAGAAGATACGGGCCGCCAAGGGAATCTCTTCTCCCTTCAGACCACGTGGATAGCCGCTCCCGTCCCAGTGTTCGTGATGGCAATAGGGAATATCCAGGGCTTTTTCGAGAAAAGGAATTTGCGAGAGGAGTTCATAGCTGTAGATAGGGTGTCGTTGTACGATTTTTCTTTCTGCGATTGTGAGTTCTCCGCGTTTGCCTAAGATTTCATCAGGAATTCCCATTTTTCCTATGTCGTGTAGAATGGCGCCACGACGAATTTGTATGAGATCATCTCCTGCGATGCCCATTGCTTGAGCTAATTTTACGGTTTGATCTGTAACTCGCTGGCTGTGGTCTTTCGTTTCTTTGTCTCGCATTTCAAGTGCTCTAGCCCAACCTTCAAGAGTGGTATCATAGGATTCTTGAAGTTCCCACGTTCGCTCCTTTACGCGCTCTTCCAGTTCTTCATTTATCTTTTGTAGGCTGGTTTGCAATTCGATACGCTCCGTGACATCTCGCGAGACAAAGACGCGCCCTAAGCTTCTTTGATGTTTGTCTACCAACACGGTTGATTTGACTTCATAGAAGAATGTACTTCCAAATGTCTCCACAGATACTTCAGTATTGATGTTTCCAACTTCATTAAATCGTTCAATTAATTCTGGCCATTCTCCAAACACTTTTACTGCGTGTTTTCCGATAACTTGGGCAGCTTTTCGGTTTAAAGCAAATAGTGCTGCTGGATTGGCGTCTACAACTCGATCTTGAGCATCCAAGACAATAACCAGGTCTAGGATGTTTTCTACAACAATGTCACGTGCTATAGGAAGGATATCGAAAACCCGATAGCGAATGAGACCCCAGGCGATGATCAGATTTCCAAATGCGGCTGTGAACGGCGTCCCATCACGTTGAGGCGCGAATTGGATATTGGTAAGCGATAAAATCGTCCCGGCGATTGGGATGAGGAAACCTAAGATGATAACCGCCATTTGTGAACGATACAGTCCATGGGTCTGAAAGAAGCGCCGCACAAGCAGCGACATGCTCCATAGCAGAATTAGATAGCTGTATATTCCATAAAAGTAGACGATCGGTGTAAAGCTATACACTAATTCTGGAAAAGGAGTAGTGGCATTTAAGAATGGATTTGAGTATATCCAATGATGAGTGCTATCTGTTACCAATACGAGGGTGAAAACTGTTGGAACAATCAATGACAGCGACAACATTTGCCCGGGATGCTTAAGTTTATATTCTGTGAACCGAACCGAAAAAATTGGGAAGGCAATCAGACTAATGAATCCCGCCAGCCATTGAAATCCATCCCAGAATATTTTGATGCTCACATCAGAACTTATCAGTTCAAAGATAAATCCGAATATCCATAGTGTTTGTCCAAGTGCGTACCAGGTGTAGGCGCAAACACCAGTCGCGCTACGGTGACGCCACGCGTAGATTAGAACTCCTATGGATAATAACAGGGAGCCGAGAAAGGGTAGGAGGTAAAGGCTCTCGGATCTGTTCATTTAGCTCGTTGAGAAGTCAGTGCTCTCCAGACTTTTTCAGGTGTGATTGGATTATCGTCAATATCCACGCCGACAGCATCCCGTACAGCGTTCCCAATTGCAGGTGCAACGCCATCCATCGGGATTTCTGCTACGGCCTTGACGCCAAACGGGTGGGTAGGCTCAAAAGTCTCAACGAAGATGGTGGTCAATTCTGGCATCTCATCCGCGCGGAAGATGTGGTAGCGATCGAAGTCGCGCTCGATGGCGTCTCCTTTTTCGTCGTAGCGCATCTCTTCACAGACGGCATAACCGAGCGCCTGGGTCATGCCGCCTTCGATCTGACCGCCCGCCGTGAGTGGATTAACGATCACGCCCGAATCGACCGCCATGACCAGCCTGTCCACCGTTACTTGGCCGGTTTCCGTATCCACAGTTACTTCTGCAAACTGCGCCCCAAACGGTGGCGGCGACGAGGGCGAAACGTACGAGCCGATGCCCATGATCTGTTCCTGTTCGTTGCGATGTAGTGTGTCGAGCGCAATCTCTGAGAGCGAGATGGATTTACCGTCCGGCGTGGTAGCAAGCCTGTTTCCAAGTTTGATGCGGGTATGGTCTTCCATTTCGAGCATTTTGGCTGCACGAATCTTGATGCGCTCTGCGGCCTGCTCCGCCGCTTTGACCACCGCCGCTCCTGAAATGTAAGTTGTCGAAGACGCATACGCACCTTTGTCGAAGGGGGTGAAATCCGTGTCGGATGAATACACCAGGATGTCTTCGATTGGCACGCCCAACACTTCTGCGGCCATTTGTGCCAGCACGGTGTCGGAGCCGGTTCCCAGGTCTGTGGCGCCGATCAGCAAGTTAAACGATGCATCGTCATTCATCTTGATAGATGCGCCACCCATATCCAGGTAAGGGATAGCCGTGCCCTGCATGACTGTTGCGATTCCGACGCCTTTTTTCTTCGTTGGCGAAATATTCTGCCAATCAGGATTGTTGAACTTCTGATCCCACCCAATTGCCGCCTTGCCTTGTTGCACGCATTGTTCCAACCCTACTGTATGAACGATTTCTGGACGCGGCTCACGGCCCTCGTTCCAGGCGGTGCTGAAGGGGTGATATTCGCCGGGCCGGATGGTATTTTTTAAACGAAATTCAATCGGGTCGAAACCCATTTCACGCGCGATCTTTTCAATGTGACGGTCTAGTGGCCAGTAGCCCTGCGGCACGCCATAACCGCGATATGCGCCAGATGGGGGCGTGTTAGTGTAGACGATGTCCGCGTAGAATCTGATATTGGGCGATTTTCGATACTCGCCATCACCCACGTACAACGCCATCGACTTGTGCCCGGTGTTGCCAGTTACGGTCAGGGCATGCGCGCCGTTCGCACCGGTGTCCGAGAGCGCATACATCGAGTTGGCGGTGATGGTACCGTCTTTCTTTACGCCGGTCTTCATGCGGATCTTCATCGGGTGGCGCGAACGTGACGCGATGAATTCTTCCTCGCGGGTGTATTCGTAGATGACCGGCCGTCCGGTGGCGATGGTCAGGTGGGCGGCCACATCTTCCATAAGAACTTCTTGCTTGCCGCCGAAGCCACCACCGATGCGCGGCTTGATCACGCGGATGCGCTTGATGGGCAGATCCAGCACGGGCGCGAGCATACGTCGTACATGGAATGGTACCTGCGTCGAGGTGCGAATTATCAACCGGTCGTCCTCGTCCCAATACGTCACGCAGACATGCGGCTCGATGTGCGCCTGCTGTACTTTGGGCACCGAGTACTCGGCCTCGAAAATTCTATCTGCCTCGGCGAATCCTTTTTCGACGTCGCCGATATCGATCCGGATTTCGGCGGCCAGGTTTCGGGTCGGGTCTGAATCGGCGAAGTTGACATACTCGGGCTCGTCGTGGATCTGGATCGCGTCCGGCTTCATCGAATCTTCCAAGTCCAGAATCGCATCCAGTATGTCGTATTCCACCTGGATGGCCTTCAGCGCTTCTTCCGCGATTTCGGCTGTTTCCGCTGCGACAAAAGCCACGCGATCCCCAACAAAACGAACCTTGTTGTCAAGCGAGAAGCAATCCAGCGGCCCGGGGATGGGATCGGATTGACCGGCGGTAGAGTAGACCACGCGCGGGATGTCCTGCCAGGTGAGCACGGCGGCCACGCCGGGAATGTCCCTGGCTTTGCTGGCATCGATACTCTTGATGCGGGCGTGCGCATGCGGGCTGTGCAGTACCTTGGCAATCAGCATGCCGCGCTTCTCGATGTCGGCGGCGAAGGCCGGTTTGCCCTGCGCCAGTTTGACTGCGTCGACTTTGATTTCGGGTTTGCCAACAACTTGCCATGGCGATTCTTTGGGGGTCAGCACGATCTTGGGACGCACGTCGGTTTGTGGCAGGTGGGAATCGGGAATGGGTGAATCGGAAATCGGCTCTTCCCCCGAATCCCGAATCTCGAATAACGAATCTCGATTTCCTTCAATCGGCTCAACCGCTTCTCCGCGCATCATGGCGGCTGCCCGCAACACCGCCTGGACAGGCTTGGCATACCCCGTGCAGCGGCACAGCACGCCCGCAATCGCCTCGCGGACTTCTGCCTCGCTGGGGTTAGGATTCTCATCCAGCAGCGCCTTCGCAGCCAAAACCTGAGCGGGCGTGCAGTACCCGCACTGGATGGCGCCGGTCTCGATAAAGGCTTGTTGGAGCGGATGCAAACCGCCGGTCTTCTTCCAGCCCTGTTCGGGATGTTCGCCAAGTCCTTCGATGGTGACGACTTTATGGCCTTCGGCCTGGGCCGTCAGCATCGAACCAGCATTAACGGGCTTGCCATCCAGCAGGACAGTATCCGCGCCGGATAAACCCTGCTCGTCGCCAAACTTCACGCCGTGGAAGCCAAGTTCGCGCAGGGTAGCAAGTAGGGTTTCGCTGGGGGATACGTCTGTTTCGTGGGTGGTGCCGTTGATAAGTAGAGTGAGGTTCATTTGATTACTCCTGGCAACGTTTTGCTAAAGTGGCTGCCACATCCATTCGATATTCCGCGCTGGCCCATTTATCCGTGGCTTCGTGAAAGGTGTTGCGGGCGGCTTCTTCCAAGCCTTCGGATTCAGTTCCATCCATGGCGAGTAGGGGGGCTGCCCCATAACCGCCCAGGGCGAGACGCGTCCGTCCTGAGGGCCAACTTGCTAGCGCGGCGCAGACGATGGGTTTGTCGGCAGGCGTACGGGCGACGGATTCGAATGTCAGCTTGGTGTTGAGGGGGATTTCAATGGTGGTGATGAGTGCGCCGCGCAAATTGTCAGGTCGCAATGGAAGAAATTCGCCGAGAGTTATGATTTCAGATTTTGGATTGACGATTGTCAGCTTTGCGTCCAGAGCGAGCATAGTAGTAGTGAATGTTGAACGGCCGTCTGCAGCAATCAACGCACCCGCAACTGTGGCTGTGTTGCGGATGTTGAGCGGGGCTTCCAGCTTAAGGGCGGCTTTCAGTGCATCGGGCGTATGCTCGCTTTCGAGCAGGTGTTGCAAGTTGACTGTTGCGCCGATCTCCAGGCTGTTGCCCTTCTTTTGCAGGGTGTTCAGGCCTAAAGCTTGGAGGTCAACCACTTTGACGGATGCAGATTTGAGGGTGGAAAGAAGCGTTCCGCCCCCGAGGGGCAGGGTGTCTGGCTGTTTAAGCAGTTCCAGCGCTTCAGGTAGAGCTTCAGGTCGATAATAATCAGTGATCATAGTGAACTCCATATAGTTGGATACATTAAGTATACAGGGAAATCCGGAGGCGGCAATGTCCTATTTATGTGACATTTTAGTGATATTTATCACATAGTTGTGTAATCACCAAAACATGACCAAAATAATCTTGTTACATTTATCAGATTCGATTGTGACAGGTAGCACTATAAAGTTTGGTGTCCATTTGTTATTATTTTCACGACAATATGCGAATATATGCATATATGAAAAGGAAACCTTATGAATACAGCTCTGGAAACTGAAGTACTGCAATTACATGCTGAAATTTGTGCCGGGCTGGCGGATCCCAGCCGCATCATGATCTTGTATGCGCTTGCTGATGGCCCGCACAACGTGACCGAAATTTGTAATACGCTGGGGATGCCTCAGCCTTCTGTTTCGCGTCACTTGAAAATATTACGTGAACGCAGAATGGTGACCACGGTACGAAAGGGCACGATTGTTCAATATAGTCTGGCTGACCAGCGCCTGGTAGAAGCGTTGGATTTGTTGCGTGCTGTATTGCGTGACGGGCTAGCAAAGCGAGCAAAATTAGCGGATGCGATTTCGTAATCAAAAACAATAAATACAAATCAGGAGAGCATTGATGAAAACGTTTCTTATTTTAGGGGCAGGCACTGGCGGAACCATGATGGCTAACAAAATGGCCGAATCTTTGGATCCGCAGGAATGGCGTATCGTCATTGTTGACAAAGACGAGAACCACTATTATCAACCAGGTTTTCTATTCATTCCTTTTGGGATTTACTCTCCGGCCGATGTGGTTAAACCGAAACGCAACTTCCTGCCACCTAATGTGGAGGTTGTTTTTGGTGAAATTGAACTGATCGAGCCGGATAAGAACCGCGTTAAAGTAAGCGGCAAAAAAGTTATCAACTACGATTATCTGGTAATTTCCACCGGCAGCTATATCCGTCCTGATGAAACGGAAGGCTTGCTGGATGGTGGCGGCTGGCGCGAGAATATTTTTGATTTTTACACTCCGGAAGGTGCGGCTGCGCTATCACGCTTTTTGAAATTCTGGAAAGGCGGACGGGTAGTACTCAATGTAGTTGAGATGCCCATCAAATGCCCGGTTGCGCCGTTGGAATTCCTGTTCCTGGCGGATTGGTTCTTTCATGAGCGCGGTATCCGCGACAAAGTAGATATCACCTTTGCTACGCCGCTGCCCGGCGCATTCACCAAGCCGCGCGCATCCTCTATTTTGGGCGGTATGTTGGAAGAGAAGAATATTAACCTGGCGCCAGAGTTCATGATCATGGAAGTGGACAATGATAAGCAGGTCATTCGCTCCTATGAAGAAGAAGAAATTCCTTATGATCTGCTGGTCACTATCCCAACCAATATGGGCGCAGAAGTGATCGGCGCATCCGGGATGGGCGATGAATTGAATTTTGTCCCTGTCGATAAAAACACTATGCAAAGTGATAAATGGGAAAATGTCTGGCTGATCGGTGATGGTAGTAATGTTCCTGCTTCTAAAGCCGGTTCGGTGGCCCACTTCATGTTGGATGTGGTTGTTGAAAACATCCTGCGTCACATGGAAGGTTTGGAACCTCTGCCCAAATTCGATGGCCATGCCAACTGCTTCATCGAATCCGGTTTTGAAAAAGGCGTGCTGATCGATTTCAACTATGATGTCGAGCCGTTGCCTGGCAAATACCCGTTACCCGGATTTGGCCCCTTCTCGCTATTGAAAGAGTCGGCTGCCAATCACTGGGGCAAGATGATGTTCAAGTGGACCTACTGGAATGTGTTGCTCAAAGGTGGCGAACTGCCCTTTGAATCGCAAATGTCCATGGCTGGTAAGTGGCAATAGGAGTTGCGATGGATAAAGACCTTGCTCTCATAAACGAAAAGCTAGATTATCTGACCGAGCAGCTTGAATTGCAAAATAAGCAGAAAGAAGGCATGAATGAATTAATGCAAGATGCCATCCCTGTTGTCAATCACATGATCAAGCTTTCGATCGATGAACTGGCAGAGATTGGTTCGGACTTCCAGCTCGAGGATTTGCTCTTCCTGCTCAAACGCATTTTGCGCGATACGCATATGCTGGTTGGTTTGCTCGATCAGGTGGAAGCAGTCGCAGCAGATTTGGCTGAAGAAGGTCAGGTGATGGGGAAACGCATTTTTCATCAGGTTACGATGGAGTTGGATCGCCTGGAGCGTGAAGGCTATTTCGGGTTTGCCCGAGCAGGCTGGAGTGTGGCAGAACGGGCAGTGAAGGAATTCGATGCGGACGATGTCGAAGCCATAGGCAACCGTATGGTGGATTCGCTGCAAGAAGAAGTCCCCGAAAAAATTTCGCTGTTTGCGCTGCTGCGCGCAATGGGTGATCAGAAAGTCCGACGTGGGCTGTATCGCTCTATGAATTTACTTAAGGTTATCGGTGACTAATCAGTCACAAACACAAGAAAAGTAAGGAGATAAAAAATGACCGCTGTATTAGAAAATATCGCTATGAACGATGAAGGTTTCATGACCAATCCAAACGAATGGAACAAGGAGATCGCTGAAGCGATCGCCAAGCAGGAAGGTATTGAAGCCCTGGGTGAAGATCACTGGAAGATTATTGACTTTTGCCGCCAAGCTGGAGAAGCATCTGGCAAAGCGCCCACGCTGCGCGAAATCACAACTGGCACCGGCCTTTCCACCAAGGAACTATTCAAGTTGTTCCCCAAGGGACCTGCTAAGAAAGTTGCCAAGGTTTCTGGATTGGGCAAGCCTGAAGGCTGTGTCTAATCGCATCACTCT
>WOR8_10007375_pt1 | contig 12491 bp, 10 predicted proteins | sample DeeMarSeWOR38_10_FD_19890 | JGI IMG/M metagenome (IMG submission 19890) | reverse complement strand
GATCATCCAGGCTAAGGGTGAGGCATGGTTTAAAGAAAAGTTTCTCCATATATTAACCCCGATTACAATTATCGCCCTTCTGATAACGCTGATTTTGCTCTTTTCATTCAAAGGAGAGGTGATCATCTCCAACCCTTTAACTATCCTCTGCTCCGTCAGCGATGATCGGCGCGTCCAACCACTTCGAGGTGGCCATTGCAACCTCAACTATGCTGTTTGGCCTATCTTCCGGTGCAGCGCTTGCCACCGTGGTAGGCGTATTAATTGAGGTGCCGGTGATGCTCATGTTGGTAAAAATTTGTCTGAAGACCACACGCTGGTTCAGGAAATAAAATTTCAGCAAATCCTTAATTTTCAAAAACTATTTTCAAATCCGAAGAACATTTTTATTGACTGAAACTATCACATAGTGGTAGAAAGTCTAAGACATCAATTGTTGCCATGAATAAAATTAATGCATTTTTAATTAATTGCCTAATCTTTACTATGGTGGTTACAATCGCCGGCTGCGACAGGGACAGCGATGCCGTCGTGGTTGATTTTTCGAAAACCGTTTCGGTCGATCGTCCGATAAGTTCAGTTCCGGAATCGGCACAGCTAAAAGTTGCGGTGGCCGCAATAATATCACCCAAGGAGACATTTGCCTATTACCGACAGCTTTTGGATTATATTGGCCAAAAATTGGGACGCGAAATCCAGTTTATCCAGAGAAAGACGTATGGCGAAATCAATGAATTATTAGCCAAAGGCCAAATTGATATGGCATTTATTTGTTCCGGACCCTATGTCGTCGGCAAAGAAAAACACGGTTTCGAGCTGCTGGCCACGCCGGAAGTGCAAAATAGCCACTTTTATCATTCTTATCTTATTGTTAATAAAAACAGTTCGTTTCAGACACTTGCAGATCTTCGGGGTCAAGTTTTTGCATTTACCGATCCGGATTCCAACACCGGCAAATTGGTGCCAACCTATTGGCTCAGTCTAATGAATAAACGACCTGAGACTTTTTTTAGTAAAACCATTTACACCTACAGCCATGATAACGCGATACTGGCGGTGGCCAAAGGTCTGGTGGATGGAGCAGCAGTTGATGGTTTAATCTGGGAATATTATCATCACAAGAATCCTGTTTTCACCTCTGAAACCCGTATTATTCGAAAGTCGGAGCCATACGGTATTCCGCCGCTCGTAGCGTCGAAATCTTTGTCTTTCGAAATAAAGACACGAATCCGCCAGGAGCTGTTTGATATGCATCAGGATCCCAATGGGAAAAAGATCATCAGCGAGTTGATGATCGATCGGTTTGTCAACCCGCGTGACGAGTGGTACGATAGCATCCGGAATATGAACTTGAAACTTGCCTCGTTGGAGAAAGAATCGAATGCGGCCACACAGCCTTAAAAGTAAGTTGCTAATCATCGTATCATTCCTGGTTATCGGCAGCGGATTGCTGATCTCGCTGCTCGTTACTCATCGTTACAGCAGAAGCCTGTTTGAATCGATGACGGCCCAGGCGGAAAATCTGGCCCAGGCAATTGCTCTCGACGCCACTGATAAAATTTTGACCAATGATTTGGTGGCACTTCAGAAAATGCTCGATTACCATATGACCAGTGCGCCCCATGCAGCATACATTTTTATCATCAGGGATAATCAGGTGCTGGCACATACATTTCCCGGGGGAATGCCTGTCGAGCTGATAGAAGCAAACGATATTGTTCTGGATAATTACAGTCATCACAAAGAAGTTATTTCCACCGAAGGGGAGCAATATTTCGACATTGCCCGGGCCATTTTTTCAGGAAAGGCAGGCACACTGCGCCTCGGCGTATTTGAAAAGCCTTTCCGGGATCAGGTTAAGCAGTTATGGCTGCAAATGAGTGCGCTGACCTTCTCGATTCTTTTACTGGCCATCGGAGGAAGTCTCTTTTTTATCAGGCGCGTCACCCGACCTTTAGCCTCTTTGGCAACGGCGGCCGAAAAAATTGGTGAAGAACGCCTTGACCTTCAGAATCTGGAAGAAAAAAACCAGCAGCTGGACCGGGCCCATCACCAAACGCGCACATCCTTTCTTATTTCACAGGAAATTAATGCGTTAACCACGCTGAATGAGGTGTGTTCCTATCTGGTTAAAAAGCTTCAATCCATTGTCACTTGCAATGATATGGCGGTCGTGGTTTTCAATCATGGTAGTAGTACTCTTTTTTGTTATTCCGGACAAGAATGTGCCGCCTGGCCTGAAGACCAGTCCAGAATTGCATATGAGTTATTGGCAGGGTTTAAAGACACAACTTTTATTCGCAACGATCAAGAAAAAATGGAATTCTTACCGGATGCCTTCGGGGCATCCGAAAAAATAGTTGCATTTCCCCTGCGACATGAAGGGCAGTCTCTGGGGACCATGTTGGTTGCCTGCCCCGGTGAGTGCAACTGCGTATCTAAAGATTTGGATATTATAGAAATTATTCTGGCGCAATCAACCGGTGCAATTCGCAGGGCTATTGCGCATGAAGAAGAAATCCGCGAGTTGAAAACCCGGATTGAAAAGTCCAGTGGATTTGGCGGACTGATTGGAAAAGACTCGCAGATGCAGGTTGTTTATAAACTGATCGAAGATGTTGCGCCGACAGATGCAACTGTTTTAATTCAAGGTGAAAGCGGTACTGGGAAAGAACTGGTCGCCCGGGCGATCCATAACCAGAGCCTGCGGAAGCATAGGCCGTTTGTTGTCATCAATTGCGCGGCCTATCCAGCGACACTGCTCGAAAGTGAACTTTTTGGTCATGAGAAGGGCGCTTTTACCGGAGCCATCCGCCAAAAAACAGGCCGTTTTGAGCAGGCAGACGGCGGCACCGTATTTTTAGACGAAATCGGTGAAATTTCGTCCACCGCCCAAATAAAATTGCTTCGTATTCTGCAAAGTCAGAAATTTGAACGTGTGGGCGGTGAGAAAACCTTAAGGGTAAATATTCGAATCCTGGCAGCCACAAATAAGGATCTCCTACATGAAGTAAAAAGTGGCCAATTCAGAGAAGATCTTTTTTATCGGCTAAATGTGATACCGATTCACCTACCTCCGCTCAGAGGCCGCCGTAATGACATTCCTTTGCTGGCGCGGCATTTTCTGCAACAGTTTAGCACCGACCAAAACAAATCGGTGCAAAACTTCAGCTCCGAAGCTATGCGGCTGCTTCTGGATTATGACTGGCCCGGAAACGTACGAGAACTTGAAAACAGTATTGAACACGCCACCGTCATTGCAAAGAGCCGATATGTTGAAGTATCGGATTTGCCCGCGGTCATTCAAATTTCTAAAGTGAAAACGCGAATGGGATCCGGTCTTACGATTTTAGAAAATGAACGAAAACTGCTCAAAGAAGTTTTAGAGGAATGCGGATGGAACAAGAAGGAAGCCGCCATAAGGCTGGGAATCAGCCGCAGCACGCTGTATGACAAGCTTAGAAAATATCAAATCACCAAGCCGACTGTCCATTAACGCTGGAATCGCTTTCCATCAGTTTACGTCAAATAAAATTAAGGCTGGAATTTAATTGAAATGTCAACCAAGCAAAAAGAATATTTTCAAAATAGATTTAGCATAGACGAAAACGACAATAATCATCACACGATCTCTGTAACCGTAAAACGGCTTTTGGAATCTTGCCTTACGGGTCGATGTTTTGAAAATTTGGATTCTACCCCGATCCCTTCTCAAGAATCGGTTGCTCAGATCATCGAGCTGACCAGACGTATCATCTTTCCCGGTTATTTCAATCAATCTGAGCTGGCACCTTCTAATTTGGAGTATTGCCTGCACCAGGAAGTAACAGCACTGGTAAGGTGCCTTTCGAAACAAATTTGTTTGTGGATTATGGAAAATGTCAAAAATTCCGATTTGTCCGGCTCCCAATGCAACGAGCTGGGGCACAAAAAAGCCCTTGAATTCATTCATACATTGCCCAGGTTGAGAACACTTCTGGCAACAGATGTTCAAGCCGGATTCAAGGGGGACCCCGCAGCCAAAAGCCATGATGAGGTAATTTTCAGCTACCCCGGCCTGTTTGCGATCATGGTCTATCGGGTTGCACATGAATTATTGCTTTTGGAGGTACCGCTCCTGCCCCGCATGATGACGGAATTTGCCCACAGCCTAACCGGCATCGACATCCATCCCGGGGCCACCATTGCGGAGAGTTTTTTCATCGATCATGGAACGGGCGTTGTCGTTGGCGAAACCACTGAAATCGGAAAACGTGTCCGGATCTATCAAGGCGTGACCCTGGGAGCCCTATCCATTCCCAGTGATAAGATCGAGTCTTATCGATACAAAAAACGACACCCCACCATTGAAGACGATGTCATCGTATACTCAAATGCCACCATATTGGGTGGTGATACGGTCATCGGCGCCCGATCCATTATTGGCGGCAATGTCTGGATCACAAAAAGTGTGCCGCCGGACAGAAAAGTCATATTGAAGCAACCCGAGCTGCTGTATAGCGAAAATAACAGCAAAGCAGTTATCGAAAAAAGAAATATAAAATTGACTGCATTGTTTTCTAAAGAAATAGAATTTCTCGAAGGAAAATAATGTTGCCGGATTTTTGAGTTTTTTCATGCTTCCATATATGTCTGGTTTAACCATCTAAAAAATATTCTGTTAACTACCTTCTCATCTCTCTCCCAGGTAGCATCTTCGCATTCAATGTATTCACCAATCGAATCGTGTGCGAATTTCATACACAAATATTTAACTGAAAATATTAAAAAAATTTATTTTATCAATTTTGATGTCCGAAAATCAAACGACAGTGATGGAAATCTTTTCTGCGGCTTTCAAAGGAACACAAATGCACACAAATGAATTGGTCCCAAAAGGATTTTGGCTTTAGTTTAGAAAATGATTAAATTTCAAATACTTAAAGCCTTAATTCCCCAAAATCATCTCCCAAATAATCTGTAAATCTCTCAATATAAACGTTTTGGCACTACATTTGCTACATTGTAGTATCAAAAACCTGCATGTTGAAATCAAACTACATATTCAAAATTAAAAAATAGCAAGGAAATCCAGGTGCTTAAGGAAAAAGGAATTTTGGTGTTGGATGGCAATGTGCAAAGTAGTCAGGAACTTTGCAAGATTCTCAAATCACAAAATTATCCGACCGCCGTCATCAATTCCTTGCCGAAATTGGAGCCTCGCATCGAAAAGGAAGACCATATAGCTGTTATTATCGATATCGATTCGGTTCCGGTCGACAACCGCACGATTCGCGATCTGGCGCTAAAATATGCGGGCGTGCGCTTTCTATGCACTTCAAAGGACCGTTTCCACCCGGAGCTCAAAGATGCCATCTGCTACCATATATACGCCTGTCTGAATAAACCGGTGGATCCGGATGAACTTTTGTACTGGATTAAAAGCATTTACGAAGAAGAAAGCATGCCGGACACGTGAAACTTTTCATTACATCCTCAAAAAAATACCTGGATCATCGACCAAACAAACAAACGCAAGGGAGGTCATATGAAAAAAGAAAAAAACAAAAACCAATCGTTTTGGGATGGTTTTCTTGCCGACTATGTTTTGACAAGAAGATCGTTCATTAAAAAAGCCTCGGCGGCCACAGGCACTGCCGTTGCGCTCGGCGGCCTGCAGCCTTCGCTGAAGGCCCTGGCGGCGGCCGGCGAGGATTCGGCTGGCCAAATGGGCGAATGGAAGGCCTCAACCTGCCAGGGATGTACTTCCTGGTGCTCTAAACAGGTGTATGTCGTCGACGGCAGGGCCGTAAAAGTCCGGGGAAATCCAAATTCGAAGGTGAATGGCAAGGCGAGTTGTCCGCGAGCTCATCTGGCTTTGCAGCAGGTGTACGATCCGGATCGAATCAAAACCCCGATGAAACGAACCAATCCTCAAAAAGGGCGAAACGAGGACCCGCAATTTGTGCCCATCTCCTGGGACGAAGCCTTGAACACCATCGCAGACAAGATCATGGAGCTAAGAAACAACAACGAAACCCACAAGTACATGCTCATGCGCGGTCGTTATACCTACATGAGAGATGTCCTTTATGATCGCATGACCAAAATCATCGGCTCACCCAACAACATCTCCCACAGTGCAATCTGCGCTGAGGCTGAGAAATTCGGGCCCTATTATACGGAAGGCTATTGGAACTACCGCCAGTATGATGTCAAAAATGCCCGGTATATTCTGTTGTGGGGCGCCGATCCTTTAGCCGCCAACCGGCAGGTTTCTTACTATTCATCTGCCTGGGGAGATGCGATTGATTCGGCCACGATTGCAATAGCCGAACCCCGACTTTCGGCCACCGCAGCCAAAGCCGATGAGTGGCTGCCGCTCAAACCCGGTACCGACAGCGCATTGGCGATGGCGATCGCCCATGTTCTGCTCACCGAAGGACTCTGGTACAAAGACTTCGTCGGCGATTTTAGCGACGGCGAAAACCGTTTTGTAGCCGGACAATCTGTCGCTGAGGAAACGTTCGAAGAAAAGCACACCAATGGCATTGTCAAATGGTGGAATCTGGAGCTGAAAGATAAAACCCCTGACTGGGCGGCAAAAATAACCGACCTGCCGGTAGAGCAGATCAAGCGCGTAGCGATCGGTTACGGCCATGCCGCGCCCCATGCCATTTCCTGGCTGGGCGGCGGGCCCTGCATGCAGGTTCGCGGCGCTTATGCCAGCATGGCCGTTCATGCCTTAAACGGCATCGTCGGTGCGGTGGACAATGTCGGCGGTACCCAACAGAGCAATAAAGAATACACGGGACATTTTCCAAAGCCGGATGATTTTATGGATGAGATTGCCAAAGAGGGTAAAAAGCATGGAAAAATCGACCATCGCGGCAGGCTGGAGTTTCCCGCGCTGAACGGTGGAAAATCAGGCGGCGGCGTGGTCACCAATAATGCCGCCGACGGCATCTTAAACGCGGACCCCAATGAAATCAAAATGGCGATTGGATACATGAACAACTTTACCTTTTCCTGTCCGCAGCCCGAACGCTGGGAGCGCGCCCTGGCCAAGATCCCTTTTCTGGTGCATATCACCACCAACGCTTCCGAGTTTTCCTGGTTCGCCGATATCCTGCTGCCCGATACCCATCACATCGCTGAAAAATGGGGGTATGTCAAAACGATCGGAAACGGATACCGGCACGTGACCCTCATGCAACCGGTTGTCGAACCGGTGTGGGAATACAAGATCGATGAGACCGAAATCCCCTGGCTGATTGCCGAAAAGTTGGCGGAGAGAGGTTTCAGCAATCTGCTCGATCACTACAAAACCTACAAGGATCCGGAAACCGGCAAGGAGCCGACCAATGAAAAAGAATTTGCGCTCTATGCCCTTAAATATGCCACCCAGAATCTGTGGGATCCGGCCAAATACAAAGGCGGCGACAAATTCAACGGCTGGAAAGATTTCCTCAAAGCCGGCGTCTGGAATTCCGATCCCTATCCGTATCGCAAGAAATGGGGAAACATGAAAACCAAAACTAAAAAGTTTGAATTCTACAGCGAGACCCTCAAAGAGGCCCTCGAAAAACATGCCGAAAAGCACAACACCACCGTCGACAATGTTCTAGAGGTTTGCAACTACCAGGCGCGGGGGGAAATGGCGTTTGTGCCCCATTATGAAGAGCCTTTTATTGCCGGAGATGAAAAAGAGTTTCCGTTTATCCATGTGGATCACAAATCCAGACTCAACCGCGAGGGCCGTTCGGCCAACTGTACCTGGTATTATGATTTTAAAGATGTCGATCCCGGTGATGTGGTCTGGCAAGATGTGGCCAAGATCAACCCGAAAGACGCCAAGTCTCTGGGCATCAAGGATGGCGATACGGTAAAACTGACATCTCCGACCGGAAGCCTGACGTGTACGGCAAAATTATGGGAGGGCGTCAGGCCCGGCACGATTGCCAAGTGCTACGGCCAGGGCCACTGGGCCTATGGCCGGGTGGCGTCCAAGGAATTCGGCAAAGTACCCCGGGGTGGCAGCAGCAATGACCTGATCCCGGCCCAATACGATCGTTTGAGCGGGAGCACGGCTTACTATGCGACCACCAGAATTAAAATCGAAAAAGTTTAGGAGGTGACCCCCATGCCAAGATATGCCATGGTAATTGATTTACAGCGCTGTGTCGGATGCGGCGCATGCAGCATTGCCTGCAGAAACGAAAACAATGTGCCCGACGGCATTTACTGGTCCAACAAAATCACCGAAACGCAAGGCACGTTTCCCAATGTACGCTATCATTATATTCCCACGCTTTGCAACCACTGCGGAAATGCACCGTGTGTCAGGGGCTGTCCGACAAAAGCCATGCACAAACTGGACAACGGCATCACCATGCATGACCCCGACAAATGCATCGGCTGCAAGTACTGTGAATTTAACTGTCCCTATGGGGTGATTTACTTTAACTGGCGCAAGCCCCACACGTTCTGGCGCGATGACAAAGCCTTAATCAAAGGGGGCACGAACTCGCCAAAGGAAGAGGCCCAAAAGGTGGGCGCCAAAGTGGTACCGTATTACAACCCCGAAAGAGATGACACCCTGCCGGGAATCCGCCCCAAAGGCGTGGTGGAAAAATGCACCTTTTGCGACCATCGGGTCAACAAGGGGCTGCTGCCTTACTGTGTCGAAGCCTGTCCGGCGGATGCGCGTATCTTCGGTGACATTTCCGATCCCAAAAGCGAAGTCAGTATTCTTCTGGGAAAATTTCGCCCGTTTCGATTGCGGGAGCAAATCGGCACCGAACCCCATATTTTCTATATCAGGGATTTCAACCCGGCCCATTACCAGCCGACGAAAGGAGGTGTTTAAATGAGTGAGAAAAAAGGATTATATGGCACATGGCTCGTGGTGCTCGGTATCGCGATCCTGCTTGGATTATATGCCGCCATAAGGCTTTTTGCCCAGGGCCATTACCTTTTTAATACCAATGATGTCATTATCTGGTCGCTGCCTTTGGGTGTTTATATATTTTTGGCACTGACCAGCTCCGGCCTGACTCTTCTGGCCGGAATTCCGCTGGTGCTCAAAGTTAAAAAATATGAACCGTTTGCCAAACGCCTGGTGTTTTTAGCCTTCGCCACCCTCTTGGGTGGTTTTGTGGCCATCGGGCTGGAGCTTGGCTCGGTCGAACACATGTTCTGGATTCTGTTTTCGCCGAACTTTTCATCACCGATATGGTGGATGGGTTTTATCTACAGCGTGGAACTGGTGGTGCTGATCGTCAAATTCTGGAAAATGCATACTGGCGACTGGCACAGCGGATTCAGCAATGCTTTGAGCGTCATATCTTTTCTGCTGGCCCTGATCGCGCCGTTGATGATCGGCTCGGTTTTTGGCATCACCGAATCGCGTGTCACCTACTTCGGACCGATGATGTCGGTTTACAGTCTGGTGCTGGGACTGCTCAGCGGTGCGGCCCTGTTTATGTTTTACAGCATGATCTTTCATCGCGTCACCGGTGACGGCGCCGTTGAAAGCCAAACCCCGTTGTACAATGAGTTTGCCACCATTTTCGGATATGTCGCCGGAGTCGCCGTGATTTTAACGCTGGTCAAATTCGCCATTGAATCAGCCACCGTGGTCCCGGAATTTCTGGTTTACCATCAATTTGCGCATGCTTTCGGCGCCTGGCAGGGTTTTCACGTTGAAGTCCTGCTGGGGCTTTTTCTGCCGTTTGTATTGTTGCTAGTCCCTTCCGTGCGCAAAAGCGTGGGCGGCAAGATCGTCACCTCGGCTTTGATTTTGGTCGGCACGCTGATGATGCACATGGAAATTCTGTTGGCCGGTCAAAGCCATCCGGTGGGTCCCAAAGCCGAACAGTATCCGGCGTTTATCAGCTATTTTCCGAGTATCTGGGAATGGCTGGTGTTTGTGTTCGCACTGGCCATCATGCTGCTACTGTACACCCTGGGAGAGCGGTATCTGAAACTGGCGGAAGTGCCTGAATAAACAACAAACAAAATACATACGATGCAGGCTCAAAGAGGAGCCAGCATCGTATCAACTAAGCCTCAAAGCTTTTAAGGATAGGAATGGAAGCAAAAAACCTGTTGAACTATGAATCGTCGCGAATGGAGGCATTTCGACTGTTGAGCGACTGCTATTTTCTGCCGAATCCGGGGTTATCTGAAATATTGGAAAACCTGGAATTCAACATGGCCAATGTGTGTGAATCGTCGGTCGTATTTATCGAAAGAATGCGCAAAGAATTTGAAGCCAGTGATAATTTTGAGCTGTTAAAAGTCGATTTTTCAAAATTGTTTGTCGGCCCGTATAAGCTGTCAGCTGCACCTTACGGATCGGTGTATTTAGACGGCGAAAGGAAAATTATGGGTGACTCAACCCTTAATGTAATAAACAGATACCGGGAAGCTGGATTGGACACGGCAAAAAATTTTAAAGATGCCCCCGATCACATCGCCGCTGAACTTGAATTCATGTACTATTTGATTTTTAAAGAAGTCGAATCCTTTTCGAACTCGAACATAGAAACAGTCATCGGTTTTATCCAAAAACAGAAATCTTTTCTGGAAGATCACCTAATGGCCTGGGTGCCTGAATTTGCTAACAGCATCATAAAATATGCTGAAAACCCATTTTACCCGAATCTAGCAAAAGCAACCGAAACGTTTTTGAAAGAGAATTACCAAATCGTTTGTTCAGTTATTGATTCCGTTCAGCTTAATTCAGAAAAACACGTTGAAATAAATTCGCCCCGGGTGTAATGAGGATTTTGCTTCGAATATATGCATTCGTAAATGAACAAATGACTCATCGTTTATTAACCTTGTCTTTCAAAAAGGAGCGGTCATGTATCTTCCCAAAATTTACGAAAAGTTTACGTCCAAGTATCCAGGGGTATTTAAAGATTTTCAGCAACTGGGAAAGTCCTGCCGGGACTCCGGTCCTCTTGAAAAAAAATACCAGGACCTAGTGAATCTTGGAATAGCCATTGGCGCGAATTCCCGAGGAGCCGTTATGTCTCAGACGCGCAAAGCACTGGAATCCGGTGCCACCGCAGAAGAAATTGCGCATGCTGTTTTATTATCTTTAACCACCATTGGTTTTCCAAAAATGATCGCAGCCATGGGATGGGTTGACGAGGTGCTGAAAGAGGCATAATCAATAATGATTAGGTTTCATTAACATTTTTATTTTTGACTTAAGTCATAGGGATTCGGTGATCTTTATCATAATTAACGGGTGATGGAATTTTTTACTCTATAATATCCCCGAACCAAAATTTTTTTTAAAGGCTGTTATGTTAATAATAACATAAGGGATAAAACTGACCATGGATAATTTTGCAGAACTTTTGAGTAGATCAGCGGCTGCCCACGGACATCTTTGTCCGGGACAGGTGGTGGGTGTGCGTATGGCCATGCTGGGTTGCCGGCTCATCGGTTTGGACGAGCCTACGCGTCACGATCAAATTAAAAAGCTGATTGTTTACGTAGAGATGGACCGCTGTACCGCTGATGCGGTGGCCCATGTGACCGGTGTGAAATTGGGGCGGCGTTCGCTAAAATTTATGGACTACGGTATAATGGCGGCAACTTTTGTTAACCTGGAAACCGGAAGCGCTTTTCGCATCTTATCAACCGAGGAAGCTCGGAGTCTTGCGAATGCCTATGCACCGGAGATTGCTGAAAAACATTCGCAACAACTAGAGGCGTACAAGCGTATGCCGGACAGTGTGCTGTTTCGGGTCCAACAGGTCGATGTCAATATGTTCGATTCCGATATGCCCGGTCCCACCCAATACAAAGCAACATGTTCACGCTGTGGCCAGGTGGTGCGCGACCGTCGCGAGGTAGTCAGAGACGGTCGTCCGTTTTGTAAACCCTGTGCCGATGAGGTCTATTTTAAAAATGTCAGGGAGATCACCTGGCCGGATATGAATTGGGTTCCGGAAACAAGCCTCAAGAAAAGCCGCCCCAGTGGGACATCCCTAACCTACGGGACAGGCAAAGTCGCTAAGGTTGTTGAAACGAATTGCTTTTAATGCGGTCCATCAGCCATGAAAGATCGGCACTGACTTCGGCGAGCTCCCTTCAGTCTGAGTCACAGAGTTGAAGACAGTCGAGCCGTGGTCGATCCTTAAGCCTTAATTCAGGATTAGCAATCACGGAAACACGAAAAGATTAAGACACGAAAAAGAATAATTTCGTGCTTTCCAAATTTCGAGTTTTCGTGTTGGAATTTTTTTTGGGTTAAATCTACTAGAGAGCACCCAATAAAGGAGTCTAACCGTGCTGAAAAAAATTAAGTTAAAAGATGCAGTTGGAACGAAATTAGCCCATGATATTACTGAAATTCGTCCGGGCGAATTTAAGGGACCTGCCTTTCACAAGGGATATACTGTCTGCAACGAAGATCTTTGTCATCTCCAAAAATTGGGCAAAAATCATCTCTTTGTGATCGACCTGGAAGCAGATGAAATTCATGAAGA